>CAJICH010000084.1_pt1 | contig 78140 bp, 72 predicted proteins | sample 9199591 | NCBI WGS metagenome assembly CAJICH01 (sample SAMEA7708332, study PRJEB35096) | sediment metagenome | biome: marine neritic benthic zone biome [ENVO:01000025]; feature: sediment [ENVO:00002007]; material: shallow marine sediment [ENVO:03000034] sea grass bed [ENVO_01000059] ...
TTTCAAAGGCGATTTCGCGGGTTGCGGACGACTCCTCCCGGGCACAGGTCGGCTTGGCCGGTTGCTGCCGCGGGACTTTTCAACCTGTGATCGAATTCAAGCGCCAGCACTGGCACCTCGCGTGCTTCGATCCGCCGCATCGGATCCCGGGCTTTGCCAGGCCTTTGCCCAGGCTTTGCGACGGGCGAGGCCCCGTGGGGATCAGTAGATGTATTTGATCTCTTCGGTCCAGTAGCGCTCGACAGATCGCAGGTCCGTGTTCATCGCCTGCATGCCTTCCGAACGCAACCGCCCATGGGCACCCAGATCGCTCGCGTGACGCTTGAACAATTCGGCGACAACCCGGTGTACATCCATGCCTTTCTCGGTCAGGCGTACGCGAACAGACCTGCGGTCCACGTCGCAGCGCTGATGATCGATGTATCCGCCTTCGACCAATTTTTTGAGGTTGTAGGAAACATTCGAGCCCTGGTAGTAGCCGCGGCTTTTCAGCTCGCCCGCCGTCATCACCTTGTTGCCGATATTGAACAGCAACAGCGCCTGCACGGCGTTGATCTCGACCCGGCCCAGCCGTTCGAACTCGTCCTTGATCACATCCAGCAGCAGCCGGTGCAGCCGTTCAATCAGGGCCAAGGTTTCAAGGTAACCGGAATCGATATCCAGGGCGGCGGCTTCGTCGCCGGTGCCACCCTCCAATAGCTGTTCCTCGGCGGCATAGGCTGCGCTGTTGCTCATTCCGTTCTCCGCATCCTGTTCGACCGGCGAATGGGCCGCGTCGCGCAACAGGATGGGCAGAAAAGGGAAACGCCGCGTTAATGGAGGCGTTCATTTCCCATCTAGATCTAAGTATCGCCCCGCAATAGCTTGATCACGCTCGAGAAATCCCGTTCGGCTTGGCCCGCCAAATCCATCAGCGAATAGATCTGCGTCGCCTGTGCTCCCATCGGCGTATGCGCGCCGGCCGCTTGGGCCGCCTGCATGGCAATCCGCAGGTCCTTCAGCATCAGCGCGGCGGCGAAACCCGGCTGGTAGTCCCGATTCGACGGCGCTGCGGGCACCGGCCCAGGCGCCGGGCAATAGTCGTTCAGCGACCAACACCGCGCGGTCGCAGTCGATGAGATATCGTAAAGCTTCTGCGCCTCCAGCCCCAGGCGCTCGGCCAGGTTGAAACCCTCGGAGACCGCAATCATCTGGATCGCCAGCATCATGTTGTTGCAGATTTTTGCCGCCGAGCCCGCGCCCGCGTCGCCCGCATGGAAGATGTTCTTGCCCATCGGCTGCAGCACCGGTTCGGCGGCGGCGAACGCTTCAGCACTGCCGCCGACCATAAAGGTCAGCGTGCCTGCGCCGGCGCCGCCAACGCCCCCGGACATAGGGCTGTCGACCATCATCTGTCCGCGTGTCCCGGCCTCGGCGATCACGGCGCGCGCGGTTTCCACGTCGATGGTCGAACAATCGATGAAGATGGTGCCGGGCCGTGCCGCGGCCAGAATTCCGTTCTCGCCCAGATAGACGCCACGCACATGCTTGGCGGCGGGCAGCGCGGAGACCACTCCATCGACCTCGGATACAGCCTCGACCGGGCTCGCGGCGCGGACACCTCCCTCGGACTCCAGCGTGGCCAGCGCCTCCTCGGAAAGATCGAACCCGGTCACCTGATGGCCCGCCTTCATCAGGTTGCGCACCATTGGCAGACCCATATTTCCCAACCCGATGAAACCGATACTTGCCATTGGCCCGTCTCCCATGCCTAGCTGCTTCCGGTTCGATCCTTACCCCATCCCGCACCGGTCCGAAAAGGCGGAGAAGGTTGGAAATCACGACGTTCCTGATCATCGCCGTGACCTTCTTGCTGGCGGGCGCCGTCAAGGGCGTGATTGGGCTGGGCCTGCCCACTGTCTCGCTGGCGCTGCTGACCGCGACGCTGGGGCTGCAACCGGCGATGGCGCTGATGCTGGCGCCCTCCTTCGTCACCAATGTCTGGCAGGGCGCCGTCGGCGGGCATGGCCGGGCGATCGCTGCCCGGCTCTGGCCCTTCATGGCGGCGGCGGTGCTGACCATCTGGATCGGCGCGGCGCTGGCGGCGCATGTTGATGTGGCGTGGCTCTCCGCGCTCTTGGGAATCCTAACCCTAATCTATGGCGCGATCGGCCTCGCCCGGGCCTCCCTGACCTTGCCGCTAGGGACCGAGCGATGGGCGGGTCCGTTGACCGGAGCGGTGAATGGCGTACTGACCGGCCTGACCGGCACCTTCGTCGTCCCCAGCGTGCTCTATATGCAGTCGCTAGGCCTGCCGCGCGACATGCTGATCCAGGCGATGGGGGTTCTGTTCACCCTCTCGACCGTGACACTTGCGCTGACGCTCTCGGACCGCGGACTACTCAGTGCCGATCTCGGCCTGCAATCCACGGCGGCCGTGATCCCGGCCCTGGCGGGCATGGTGATCGGCCAACGCGTCCGGCAGCGCATCTCCGAGGCCACGTTCCGCCGGGTCTTCTTCGTCAGCCTGGTGGTGCTCGGCCTTTTCATCATCGCCCGGTCGTTGGGGTGATCCACCAGCCCGCCAAGCCGCCGTCACGAAAATCGAAATCGGGACACGCCAGTCGAAGCCAAATAGTCATCCTGCGCCGAGTCGGCCAGGAAATCGGCCAGGCGCCGCGCCAGGTCGCGGTCCGCGGCCCCGCTGGCGATGAACATCGACATGTCGATGTCCGCTTCTAGTTCGGGAGGAAACACTGCGGCCGGCGCCAGGCCGCCGGTCGCGATGACCCTGGTCAGGGGCGCGACCGCAAGCTCGACCTCGCCCGAGGCGGCGGCGCTCACCGGCTGACCGGCCCCCATCGGTCTGGTCCTGGGCGCGATCTCCTGCCAGATATTCAGCCGCTCGGCGACGGCGATGAACGTCGTGCCGCTGGTGCCCTCGGCGGTATAGGCGATCGACTCGGCGGCCAGCAGCAGCGCTCGGATCTCGCCGGGCGACCTGACCGGCTCCGCGCCTGCTGCCCCCAACCGGCCGATCGCCAGCGGGACGCGCCCGAACGGCGCATGGCTGGCCGCATCCACCTTGCCGCTGTCGATCAGCGCGCCGACGTACCAGGGATTGGTCACGCCGACATCGAAGTCCTCGCCCGCCAGGATTCGTTTGGGGATGTTAGGGTTGAGGTCGAACTCGGTCGCCACGCCGGGTCCGCCAGCCCGCGCAAATGCCTTCGCGAGAGCGACCAGTTGTGCACCCACCGCAACCGGACACAGCAAAGTCAATCTGCCACTACGCATCTGCCCCTCGGTTACGCCCCCGCGGATGTGCCCGTAGGCAATGTCGCCAATCGGATTGGCATTGCAAGCCCAAGAAGTTGCGCGGACGAACGCTCCTTCGCCATGTAGAGTGGGCTCGTGTGAGCCCACCCTACGAACGGCACACAGCGCCTCGAACCGCCCCGTTTGCGCGAAAATCCGCCCCAGCGCTCGCTAACTCTGAAAACTTCGTGAAGATCTCGAATACGCATTTTAAATCAATGGGCTAAAAGGGATCTCACATGCGAGAGCCTGCGGAGGCTCATACCGCGCCGCCATGCTCGCGCAGGATTTCGACCAGCTCCGCATGCGCCTCCGGCACAGGCTGGGCTCCGGTGATCCAGTAGTAGATGTCCCAGTCGTTCTCCTCGAGCAAGCGCTCGTAGGCATCCAGCGCCTGGGCATCCAGTTCGGCCAGGCCGGCATCGGCGAACCGGCCCAGGATCAGGTCCATCTCGCGGGTGCCGCGGCGCCAGCTTCTGATCCGCAGGCGCTTCAGCCGGGTCTCGCGATCCTCGGTCATGCGTCCTCCTCGGGCCAGAGCCAGGCCGCCCCGATCACCCCAGCGCTGTCCCCCAAGCGGTTCTTCAAGACCGGCGTCTGGAAGACGTCCGAGAAGATCTGGGGGCGCATCGCCTGTGGCAAACCGTCGTAGAGATGGTCAAGGTTCGACAGCCCGCCGCCCAGCACGATTACATCCGGATCGAGGATGTTGACGACCCCGGCCAGCCCCCGCCCCAGCCGGTCGAGATGCAGGTCCATCGTCTCGCGTGCGTCCATATCTCCGGCACCGGCGACGCCCGCGATCATCTCGGCGGTCATATCGGCGCCGGTTCGGCGGAGATGGTCGGCGGCCAAGCCCGGCCCCGAACACCAAGTCTCGATGCAGCCCCGCCGGCCGCAATAGCAGTCGGGGCCGGTCAGCTCGTCCGCATTAGGCGCGGGCAGCGGATTGTGCCCCCATTCGCCGCCGATCAGGTTGGCCCCGCGCAGAACCCGCCCCGCCGTCACGATCCCAGCACCGACCCCGGTCCCCAGGATCACGCCGAAGACCGTCTCATATCCCCGCCCGGCCCCGGCGACCGCCTCGGCCAGGGCAAAGCAATTGGCGTCGTTTTCCAACCGAACGGGCCGCCCGAAAGCGCCCTCCAGATCCTGGTCCAAGGCGTGTCCGTTGAGGGCTGTGGAATTGGCGTTGCGCACCAGCCCGTCCACCGGCGACAGCGAGCCTGGAATGCCCACTCCGATAGTCGGTGCGCGGGCGCCGGCCCGGGCCTCGACCTCGGCCACCAGGCCGGCAATTGAATCTATGGTTTCGGCATAACCGCCCGTCGGCGTGGGAACCCGGTGCCTCGCGCGCTCCGTGGCGTCGGCACCCAATGCAACCGCTTCGATCTTGGTGCCGCCGAGGTCAACGCCGATCCGCATGGGTTGCGGGCCGGCTCAGGCCGGCTCGGACATCTCGCGCAAGCGCTTCTCCAGCCGCGCCAGGCGGTCGTTGGCACGCAGGTTCGCAGTGCGGATATCGCGGATCTCGCCCAGAATTGACACAAGATCCTCCGGCAGAACCCGATCGCCCGAGGGAACGACAGGCCCGCCGTCGCCCTCTCCGGTCAAGAGCCAGATCATCGAGACGTTCAGGAAACCCGCCAGCATCTGCAGTTTGTTGGCCCGCGGCTCGGACCGGTCGAACTCCCAGTTCTGAACCGTCTGCACGCGCAGCCCCAGCCGCTTGGCAAGCTGTTCCTGGGTCAGGCCCTGCGCCTCGCGCGAAAGTGCCAGCCGGTCGCCGAAGGTCGCGGCACCCTCGCTGTAATCCTGCATCATCATCTCCTCTCGGATCATCGAAAACTTCTCCATCCCGTGCCCGCAAAGGCACTAGCCATTCCGTCCAGCGAATAGAACATGACCCAGCGTCGCAGGATCCGGGTGGCGCCCGGCAGCGATCATTGGCATTCGTATCGCACAGACACTATCCAGAAAGCGAGAACATGGCCGACGCAACCGCACCCGGAACCGACATCACGGCCCGCGCCTGGGCCGAGCTGCTGCTGTTGTCGATGATCTGGGGGGCGGTCTTCTTCTCGGTGGCGATCGCGTTGCGCGAAATTGGGCCGATTACCTCGGTCCTGCACCGCGTGGGGTGGGCGGCGGTGCTCCTCTGGATGATCGTCGCTGCCCGCCGTCTGCCCGTGCCGCGCGAGGCGCGGATCTGGGGGGCCTTCCTGGTGATGGGCGCGCTCAATAATGTCATCCCCTTCGCGCTGATGAGTTGGGGCCAAATTCAGATCGGCACCGGCCTGACGTCGATCTTCAACGCCATGACCGCACCCTTCGCGGTCCTGGTAGCCGCGGCTTTCCTGCGTGACGAGCCCCTGAGCACGCGGCGACTGACCGGAGTTCTGCTGGGCTTTGCGGGCGTGGTCGTCATCAAGGGGCCGGCGAACCTTTTTGCCTTCGACCCACAATCGGTCGGCACCTACGCGGTACTGACTGGCGCGCTCAGCTATGCCTTTGCCGGGGCTTGGGCGAAGCGCACCCTGCCGGACCAGCCGCCCATGGCTGCGGCGGCGGGAATGCTCACCGGCTCGACGCTATTGATGATCCCGCTTGCGGCTATGACCGAAGGGACGCCCACACTCGCGCTTGCCCCGGCCACCTGGACCGCCATCGCCTACTACTCGGTGATCGGCACTGCGGGGGCCTACCTGCTCTACTACCGGGTGCTGGCGATGGCCGGCTCGGGCAACCTGTTGCTCTGCACCCTGATCATCCCGCCGACCGCGATCCTGCTGGGCGTTCTCTTTCTGGACGAGACAATGACCCCACAGACATTGGCGGGCTTCGCTCTGATCGCTCTCGGTCTGGCGGTCATCGATGGGCGAGTCTTGCGGCTGCTCGGGCGCGCCAGCCCGGGCTAAGGCCTGGATAAGACGATCTAGTCGGGCATCGTGAAGAGCCGACCCACGCGAAGGCCGGCAATCGGTTCAAACAGGTGATACATCGACCCGTGCTCCGAACTCCGACTGACCGACGGAGAAATGAAACTCGTCCAGGGCTTCAGTGGGCAGCACCGATCTGGCACTCGTAAGCGCATTGAACCCTGGCCAGCCATCGCGCATCCAGACCGCTCCCGGCGGAATACGCGGCGTCACCTTGGCTACCGCAGTGAAATGCCCCCGGTCGTTCGCGACCTGAACCTCGCCGCCGTCCACTATTCCCCGTGCATGCGCATCCGCCGGCGAGATCCAGAGCAGTGGGTCTTTCTCGCGCGCCGCCAGCGTCGGTAGGGCGCGCGCATGGTCGTAGAATGAATGGAAATGCGCAAATGTCCGTCCGTGGGCCAGCACAAGCGGCGCTGCGTCACACTTGGGCTCTGGCGCCTCGGGCAGCGGTGGAAGCCCCATCGCAGCCGCCCGTTCCGAATAGAATTCGATCTTGCCAGAGTGAGTGTGGAAGTCATGCGTTGGATAGGCAACATGCGAGATCCGCAACACCGCGCGCCCGCCATTGGCCCGCATCGAAGCAACCGAGGCGCGGCCTGTCGATGGATGGTCAAGCACGGCATCGATCGCGGCCTCCTGATCCGGCCAGGGATAGACGTCGTCAACACCCAGCCGCGCAGCGAGCTGTTGATAGAGCGTACAAAGCGGCCGCGCCTCGCCCGCCGCCGGCAAGGCTCGATCAGCGAGGTAGACATGGGTGTTGGTCGCCTTGACCCCCACCTCCTCGAGCCAAATCGTGCCCGGCAAGACCACATCGGCGACTTCACGCGCGGTCTGGTTCATGAAGAGATCATAGCTCACCAACAGGTCGGTGCGCTCCAGCGCCGCCCGCATCCGGTTGGTGTCGGGGAAGGACGACAGAATATTCGAACCCAGCGTCAACAGCACCTTCACATCCCCGGTTTCCAGCGAGCGGATGATCGCCTCCATCTGGTTGGGCACGTAAGCCCCCGGTGGCCGCCGCTCCGCCGCGGTGATGTCGGCGAACCCAGCGCCATGGCTCCGCGCACCGTGGCGTGGGCCGATCCCTCCTCCCGGCCGTCCGAAATTGCCGGTCAGGGCGGGCAGGCAGGCGATCGCCCGCGCCGCCTGCCATTCATTGTCTCCCTTGTGCAGCGAGGATCCGCCGACGATGATCATCGCCGGTGACGTGCCGGCATAGCTTCGCGCAAGGGCGGCAATGTCCCCGGCCGGCACCCCGGTTCGCGCCGCCGCCCATTCGGGTATCTTGTCGGCAAGATGTGTCTTGAGAGCCTCGAACCCGACCGTGTGCGCCGCGACGAAGGCGGGATCCCACAGCTTCTCGGCGACGATCACATGCATCATCGCCAGCGCCAGCGCGGCATCCGATCCAGGGCGCACCAGCATCACCTCGTCGGCCAGTGCCCCGGCCTCGGTCCGGCGCACATCGATTGCAACGATCCGCGCGCCCCGGCGCTTGGCCGCATCCAGATGCGGCGTGGTGTTGGCCTGGCTGACCGTGTTCACGCCCCAAAGCACGATCAGTTCCGAGTTCGCACCCATATCCTCCTTAGTCGAGGTCTCGAGCGCCCCGGTGAGCCCCATGCCGAACCCGCCCAGTCCCCAGCAGATCATCGCCGGGTTCCAATGCTGGCAACCGTAGAGATTGGCGAACCGGTCCATCTGCGCTCGCTTCACTCCGATGCCGTAATCGTTCGCCGCATTCCCATGACCCTGCCAAAAACCAACCGACTGGCGCCCAACACGGCGCATTCTATCGGCGATCAAATCCAGCGCCTCGTCCCACGAAACGTCGCGCCAGCGGTCCGCCCCGCGCTTCTCACGGATCATTGGGGTCAGTAGTCTTGCCGGATTGCCGACGATCTCGTGCGCGGCCTTGCCCCGCATACACAACCCGCCCCGGCTGTCGGGATTGTCCTCGTCCCCAGTGATCGAGACCAGCGTGGCGCCATCGACCTCGACTTTCATCCCGCAGAGCGTCGGGTGGCAGTTCATCGGGCACATCGACTTCAAAGTTCGAGCCCCGGGCATCCGGCGTCCTTTCAGAATTTGGGATCAACCCAGTGACGTGTAGCCTAAAGCACCACGGTTTGCGGCCAGCGCGCGCCCGTATTCCATGACCCGCGCGGTCTCGCTTGCCACATGGGGCCCGTGGCTGCGAGCGAGGCAGTAGAACATCGTGTCGATGCCCAGGCTGACGCCGCCGCCAGTAACAACTCCGCCGTCATCGACGAGCGCGGCATGTTGGCGTTTGACGGTTGATGGCAATAGGCTTGCGGGGCTTGTCTCCCCCTCGAAGACCTCATGCTTGGTCGTTGCCTGCTTGCCGTCCAATAGCCCCGCTGCTGCAAGAATCATCGCGCCCGTGCAAATCGACGTAACCCGGGCGGCCGTTTCACGTAGGTAGTCGAGTGTTGCCGCGTCCATTGCCGCCTCCGTCCAGCCTGGACCGCGGTGACGATCAAATCGTCGAATGCCGGGGCGTCACCGAAACCGAAATCGGCGTGCATCTTCATCCCGCTGGCACAGATCACCTCTCCCGCCGCGCGGGCAACGCCGGCGAAGGCGAGGCCAGGCGCGATCCGCCGCGCCATCGACAGCACGCCAAAGGTCGCGCCGATATCGATCGGCTCCACGCCGTCATATATCAGGATGCCGTACATGAATGCTCTCGCGGCGTGGCTTTGCGATTAGCATGACGCCAACCGATACGCCTGATCAAGCGCGGTATTCACAGCATTCCGCTGAAACGGGGCGAGACGAACGAGCCAGCGTCCGCGATCTCGCCGGCGAAGGTCTGTGTCGTCGCGCCCCGGTCGATCGATCCCGTCCCGAGGACTTGCCCGCCTCCGGCGACAGGCGTAGAACGCGCAGGTCTTTTCACCGACTCTCCCAGGAGCTTCGTCATGGCCTTCCTCGCCGACAGTCTTGCCCGCGTAAAACCCTCGCCCACCATTGCCATCTCGACCAAGGCGATGGAGCTGAAGGCGGCCGGCAATGACGTGATCGCATTGAGTGCTGGCGAGCCGGATTTCGACACGCCCGACAACATCAAGGCCGCCGCCAAGACCGCCATCGATGCGGGCAAGACCAAATACACCGCGCCCGACGGGATTCCGGAGCTGAAGGAGGCCATCGCCGCCAAGTTCAAGCGCGAGAACGGGCTCGACTACAAGCCCTCCCAGGTCTCGGTCGGGACCGGCGGCAAGCAGGTTCTATTCAATGCGCTGGTCGCCACCTTGAACCCGGGCGATGAGGTGGTCATCCCGGCGCCCTACTGGGTCAGCTATCCGGACATGGTGCTGCTGGGCGGCGGCACGCCGGTGCCTGTCGAGGCCAGCCTCGAGACCGGGTTCAAGCTGACGCCCGACCAACTCGAAGCGGCGATCACGCCGAAGACCAAGTGGCTGATCTTCAACTCGCCGTCAAATCCTTCGGGCGCAGGCTATACTTGGGACGAACTCAAGGGCCTGACCGATGTCCTGATGCGCCACCCGCATGTCTGGGTGATGACGGACGACATGTACGAGCATATCAGCTATCCGCCTTTCGAGTTCTGCACTCCGGTCCAGGTCGAGCCCGGGCTCTATGACCGGACGCTGACGGTCAACGGGGTCTCGAAAGCCTACGCGATGACCGGGTGGCGGATCGGCTATGCGGCCGGGCCCGAGCAGTTGATCGGCGCTATGCGCAAGGTGCAATCGCAGTCGACGTCAAACCCCTCGTCGATCAGCCAATGGGCGGCGGTCGAGGCGCTGAACGGGCCGCAGGACTATATCCAAACCAGCCGCAAGGCGTTCCAGCGCCGCCGCGACTTGGTGGTCTCGATGCTGAACCAGGCCAGTGGAATTGAATGCCCGAAGCCGGAGGGTGCCTTCTACGTCTATCCGTCGATCCGGGGTTGCATCGGCAAGGTCGCCGAGGACGGCACGGTGATCGAGAACGACGAGGTCTTCTGCACCAAGCTTCTCGAGGACGAAGGCGTGGCCGCGGTCTTCGGTGCGGCCTTCGGGCTCAGCCCCAACTTTCGCGTCTCCTACGCCACTTCGGACGAGGTTCTCGAGGACGCTTGTCAGCGCATCCAGCGGTTCTGCGCCAGCCTGAAATAAGCAGGCGCGTCAAGAGCCGCGTGCTTGTGGTTTGTGCCGCTCGAATTCTCCGTCATCCCCGCTTGGGCGGTGATCTGGCTCCACACGACGAGATCGTCCGCCTTCGCGGAGGATGACGGTCACGAGGAACTGACTCAAATTTGGCGTAAATTGCTTTATCGCATTCCACGCAGCCGCTGAAGCTCGCGCAGGAAACCGATGATCTCGTCAAGCTCGCCCGGCGCAATCTTGGGCGAGGCGCCCATCGGACAATAGGCAGCATTCTCAGTGGGTGCGCCCGAGAGAACGGCCGACCGGATGGCCTCATCCGGCATGACTGACGCGCCAAATGCTTTGCCGAGCAATCCTGGCCCATGGGACGTACCCTTGGCCATGCGGCCATGGCACGAGGCGCAATGGCGGGCAAAGGCGGTCCGGCCCTGCTCCATCATCGCCGAGGACGTGCGGGCTGCTGCCTGATCGTCGAAGGCGTCCATTCCAGAGGTTCCAAATACAGCAAAGATGGCAGCGGGGCAGCAGATCAAACCCAGCCAGATCAGCAGTTCCTTCATCGGTCTTTTGCGAACCCGCGCCACGCACAGCCCCCAGCGCGCCCCTACCAAGAATCCAGGAGACCGACATTAAACGTGCGGGATTAACAGGAGCTTGCGGGTCAGACCTGGCGGGCCGCCAGCGCGCCTTCGGCGATCGCAACATGGGCCTGGCGTGGCGCCAGGCAATCACCAATGACATGATGGGCCAGGCCACGGGCGGCGACGGCATCAGCCAGGTCATCGACCACCTGATTGCCGCGCCAGTCGATTATGCAGCTGACGTCGTCGACCCGGCCTTCTGCGCCGGAATAGACATTCCGGGTCACCACGTTCCGGTCCTCGATCCGGACCACCTGTTCGCCCGGGCGGAAGACCGCGCCCGCACTCAGGAAACGTTTGTAGAGCGGCGTGCGGATGTTGAGATTGATCAGCTCGCCGATGGCCATGTCCTGGGTGACCACCGTGACTCGGTTTGCCTCCAGCGCCGCGTCGATCGCTGCCAGGCCCGCCCTTCCCCCGCCTTCGTCGATCAAGACGACGTGGCTGTCGGAGGGCGGGACGTCGAGCACGTCCAAAGGGGTGAGAACCTTTACAGGCGAGCCCGCCGCGCCGTCGATTGGGTCAGATGGCGCCGGCCGGGCGCCGGTCGACAAGATCACCGCATCAGCGTTCATCGCCTCGACATCCGCTTTGGTCACCGCACGGTTAAGCTCAACGCGGACCTGGAGGCGCGTCAGCTGGTCCTCGTACCAGGACACGGTCTTGGCGAACTCGGCGCTCATCGGCGCCTTTGCCCACCGCGCCAATTGCCCGCCTAGCACGGGCGCTGCCTCGTAGAGCGTCACCTGATGCCCGCGCAGTGCCGCGACGCGGGCGGCCTCCAGCCCCGCCGGGCCACCGCCGATTACGAGTACGCGGCCCGGCTGTGCCGCCGGTTCCGGATCGCCCCACGCATGTTCGCGCGCCGCCACCGGATTGACGAAGCACCGCAGCGGCTTGCCTTCGGTCGCGTTCGAAATGCAGAGATTGGCCCCGATGCAGGGCCGGATCTGGCCGGCCCAGCCCGATTGCAGTTTCGCGACCAGGTTCGGGTCCGCGATCTGAGCCCGCGTCATGCCGACCATATCTGCGTCCCCGCGCGCGACGATTTCCTCGGCCATTGCCGGATCGGTAATCCGGCCCGTGGTGAAGACCGGAATCGCGACACGTGCCTTGATGCCCGCCGCAAGCGGCACATAGAGACCATGCGGCGCGGGCGTCGGCGGCCAATGCTCCATGCGCTGGATACGGTCGTAATTTGTGCCGGCGATGACGTTGAGATAGTCGAGCTTGGCCATTCCCGCGAGGTGCTCGGCGATCTCATGCAGGTCCTCCACGCCCAGCCCTCCGGGCGTGCGCTCGTCTCCGGGCATCCTGAACCCGACGATCAGGTCCGGCCCCGCCGCTTCGCGAACCGCCTCGATGACGCGTCGCGGGAATCGCAATCGGTTTTCCAGACTGCCGCCATACTCGTCCTCGCGCCGGTTCGAGAGCGGTGACAGGAAGGCCGCGGGCAGGAAGCCGAAAGCGCCCAGAATCTCGACCCCATCGAGCCCGCCCTGGCGCACCTTTTCGGCGCCGCGCGCGTAAGCCTCGACGATCTCGTCGATATCGGCCAGCGTCATCACGCGTGGCGTCTCGCGGATCAAGTTCGACTGCACCGCCGAAGGGGCCAACAAGGGGCGGTCTAGATCCGTGTCGTTCACTGTGCCCGCCGCGTGGCCGAGTTGGATCAGGAACGTCCCATTCTCGGCGTGGATCGCATCCGCCAGCCGCTTGTAGCCCTCAACGATGCCGGGCCTGGTATTGTCCAGGCTTCGTCCCTGCCCGACCCCACCCGTCCGGTGGATAGTCGCGCTGCCGCTGATCTGCAGGCCGGTCCCGCCCTTCGCCCGGGCGCGCTGATAGGCGATGTAGTCCGCACCAGGCAGGCCGCCTTCCTCGATCCCCGGCACATGGGCGGTGCTGAGTACCCGGTTGCGGATCAGCCTTGGTCCGATGTTGACCGGCGCCAGAAGGTGCGGAAATTCGGCAGCCATGTCGTGTCAGACCTTCCAGAACACGAAAGCGCCCCAGGCAACCGCCAGCACAAAAGGTCCCCAAAGCGGCGTGCCAATCAGCGCAAGCCAGCCAAGGAAGACAAAGGCCGAACCCAGCAAAGTAATGAACAACCGGTCGCCCCGCGTCGTGTCGAGCCCCAGAACTCCGTGCCGCGGCGCGCCACCGGGCGCGCGCCATTCCAGCAATCCCATTGTGGCGATGGCGGCAAAGATGAAGGCGAAGAACGCCAGCGTCGCCGGTGTCCATGCCATCCAGAACCCGCCGAAGAGCGGCTGGGTCCAGGTGAAAGTCTCCTCCTTGGGCTGACCGACGCTGCCCCAGCCTTGGGTCTGCGCCGAAGCGGCAACTGGGGCCAGTATCGCGATGGCTATGACGGTTCGGATCATCAAGCCTCCCTCACACCCGGCCCAGGGCGAAGCCCTTGGCGATGTAGTTGCGCACGAAGTAGATCACGAAGGCACCCGGGATGATCGTCAGGCAGCCGGCGGCGGCCAGCAGACCAAGCTCGTATCCGGCACTCGACGCGGTCTTGGTCATGGTCGCCGCGATCGGCTTTGCCTCGACGGCGGTCAGGGTCTTGGCGAGCAACAGTTCGACCCATGAGAACATGAAGCAGAAGAAGGCGGCGACGCCGATCCCCGCCTTGATCGTCGGCATGAAGATGCGGAAGAAGAAGCGCGGGAACGAGTAGCCGTCCACGTAGGCCGTCTCGTCCAGTTCCTTCGGCACGCCGGACATGAACCCCTCCAGGATCCATACCGCCAGAGGGATGTTGAACAGGCAATGCGCCAGCGCAACGGCGATATGGGTATCGAACAACTCGACCGCCGAATAAAGCTGGAAGAAGGGCAGCGCGAATACGGCGGGCGGCGCCATCCGGTTGGTCAGCAGCCAGAAGAACAGATGCTTGTCGCCCAGGAACCGGTAGCGCGAGAACGCATACGCCGCGGGCAGTGCAGCCGCGACAGAAATCACTGTGTTGATAGAGACATAGATCAGCGAGTTCACATACCCCATATACCACGTCGGGTCGGTGAAAATGGTCCGGTAATTGTCCAGCGTGAAATCGTGCGGATAGAGGCTGAACCCGCCCAGGATCTCGTTCGTGGTCTTGAACGACATGTTCAGCAGCCAATAGATCGGCAGCATCAGGAACAGGATGTAAAGCGCGGGCGCCAGGGGTATGACCCGTCTCATCACTCGGCCTCATCCTTGGTCATCAGCGTGTAGAAGACCCAACTGACCGCCAGTGTGATCAGGAAGTAGATCAGAGACATTGCCGCTGCGGGCCCGAGGTCGAACTGGCCAAGCGCGATCTTCACCAGGTCGATCGACAGGAACGTGGTCGAATTGCCGGGGCCCCCGCCGGTCAGGACCGAGGGCTCGGTATAGATCATGAAACTGTCCATGAAGCGCAGCAGCACTGCGATGGTCAGCACCTTTTTCATCTTCGGCAACTGGATGTGACGGAACACCGCCCAGGGCCGCGCCCCGTCGATCCGCGCTGCCTGATAATAGGCGTCCGGGATCGAGATCAGCCCGGCATAGGCCAACAGCACCACCAGCGAGGTCCAATGCCAGACATCCATCAGGATCACCGTGAACCAGGCGGCGACCGGCTGCTGGGTGTAGTTGTAGTCGATCCCCAGCGCATTGATCCCCTTGCCCAGAAGGCCGATATCCGGCAGCGCGAAGATGTTCCACATCGAGCCCACAACGTTCCACGGGATCAACAGCGGCAAGGCCATCAGCACCAGGCAGACTGGCACCCAAGGCCCCTGGCGGGGCATGGAAAGGGCGATGGCCACACCGAGCGGGATCTCGATCGCCAGGATGATTGCGGTGAAAAGCAACTGCCGGGACAAGGCCGCATGGAACCGCTCGGAGGCCAGGATCTCCTCGAACCAGCGCACACCGGACCAGAGGAAGATGTTGTTTCCGAAGGTCTCCTGCACTGAGTAATTTACCACCGTCATCAGCGGCACCAGGGCGTTGAACGCCACCAGCACGATGACCGGCAAGACCAGGAACCAGGCTTTTTGGTTCTCGGTCTTCATGACGCGTCCCGTTCGGCCAGCCAGCCATCCGCATAGACGCGAGTCCGCGCTGGATCGAAGGTCAGATGCGTGTCGCCTTCGGGGATCGCCGCATCGATTGGAGCCAGAAGGTGGACACGGGCGCCGCCTGCCTCGGCCTCGACGATCCGATGGCGCCCGGTATCGGCGATCTTGACCACGCGGGCGGGGATGCCCGTCTCGGCGAAATGGACAAATTCGGGGCGCACGCCCACTTCTAGCGTCTTGGCGTCACCGGTCTGGCCGATCCCCTCAGCAACCGACACCTGGATGCCGTTCACAAATGCGCCGCCGTCACGCACCTCGCAAGGCAGCACATTCATCCCTGGCGAGCCGATGAAATGGCCGACGAAGGTATGGGCCGGCCGCTCAAACAGTTCCACCGGAGTGCCGATCTGCACGACCTCGCCCTCCTGCATCACCACCACCTGGTCGGCGAAGGTCAGCGCCTCGGTCTGGTCATGGGTTACGTAGATCATCGTCACACCCACCCGCTGGTGCAGCTCTTTGAGTTTCGAGCGCAGCTTCCACTTCAGATGCGGGTCGATGACTGTCAGGGGCTCGTCGAACATGATCACGTTCACATCCTCGCGCACCAGCCCGCGCCCCATCGAGATCTTCTGTTTGCCGTCGGCTGAGAGATTGGACGCCCTTTGGTCCAGCATGTCCGAGAGTTCCAGCATCTCGGCGATCTCGCGCACACGGGCATCGACCCGGCTCTCGTCGACCCCGCGATTGCGCAAGGGGAAGGCTAAGTTGTTGTAGACAGTCATCGTGTCGTAGATGACCGGGAACTGGAAAACCTGGGCGATGTTGCGCTGATCGGGTGCCAGCGCGGTCACGTCGCGCCCGTCGAACAGAACCTGGCCCTCGCTCGGTGTCACCAAGCCGGAGATAATATTCAAAAGCGTGGTCTTGCCGCAGCCGGATGGACCCAGCAGCGCGTAGGCGCCACCGTCCGACCAGTCGAGATCGATCCGTCTGAGCGCCCAGTCCTCCTCGGCCGAGGGGTTCGGCAAGTAAGAATGACGCAGCGATTTCAGCCCGATCTCAGCCATCACGCCGCCCGCACCAGCGCGCCATCGGCGCCGAAGTAGAGGCAACCCGACGTATCGATGAAGAAGTCGTGCCCCTCACCCACCTCGTAGGGGTGAACCCCATGGCTCTGCGCCACCCAGGTATGGCCGTTCATGTCGAAATGCGCGACGCTTTCCGAACCCGACAGCTCGGTCACCAGCACACGGCCCTGCAGACGAACGGTGCCCTCGCGGTCCCGAGGGGTGACGAAGTGCGGCCGGACGCCGACCATGTAGTCGCCATCGGGTGCATCGGCGATCGCCCCCATCGCAGGCCAGTCGACGCCTTCGTCGAGACGGATACGGTCCCCGCGCTTCGTAACCGACGCGGCATTGATCGGCGGGTCGGAAAAGACCTCGGCCGTCTGTAGGTCGCGCGGTTGGCGGTAGGTCGCGGGCGTCTCGCCGAACTGCGTGATCCGGCCCATGCTCATGGTCGCGGTATGCCCGCCGAGCAGCAGTGCCTCGGACGGCTCCGAGGTCGCGTAGACCACGACCGTGCCCCGATGCGCGAATAGCTGGGGGAGCTGGTCGCGCAATTCCTCGCGCAGCTTGTAGTCGAGATTGGCCAGCGGCTCGTCCAACAGCACCAGGCCGGAATCCTTGACGATCGCGCGCGCCAGCGCCGTGCGCTGCTGTTGCCCGCCCGACAGTTCCGATGGCCGCCGGTCCAGCATCGGTGTCAGCTTCAGAAGGTCAGCGGTCTCGCCGACCCTGCGCTTGATCTCGGCCGCCGAAACGCGCGCAACCCTCAGCGGCGAGGCGATGTTCTCGAAGACCGTCATGTTCGGGTAGTTGATGAAGAACTGGTGCACCAGCGAGACGTTTCGCCGCTGAGGTGACTGGCCGGTCACGTCCTGCCCGTCGACCAGGATCCGCCCGGATGTCGGCTGCTCCAGCCCCGCCATCAGTTTGATCAGCGTTGTCTTGCCTGCCCCGGTGGCGCCCAGCAGCACGTTGAACCCGGTCTCGGCCAGGCTCAGGCTGGTCTCGTGGATATGGGTCTCGGCGCCGACGCGCTTGACCACGTTCTTGAGCTCGAGCGTCATCCAGTGCTCCGGAACGGCCCGCCTGTGGGAAGCGTCGACCTAAGTTCTGGCAGTGGCACCGCCGGGAAGCAAGTCTGCGTCCCGGCGGCACGATTCTCAGAGTGAGCAGGTGCCTAGTTGGCAGCCCAGCGCTTGATCAGCTCGTCATAGTTGACCGTCTCACCCTGCGGCTTTTCGTTCTCGAGCTTGGCCTTCGGACCGTCGGGCTTACCGAGCCATTCAGAAGGATCCTTCTCCTCGTTCAGCCTTGGGCCACAGCCACCGTAGACATTCGCCGCCTTGTCGGCCGCTTCCATGCGGCCCATGACGGTGTCCATCTCGGATGCCAGGCGGTCCATCGCTTCCTGAGGCGTGAAGGCGCCCGAGTTCACGTCACCGATCTGCTGCCACCAGATCTGCGCCAGCTTCGGATAATCCGGCACGTTAATGCCTGTTGGCGACCAGCGCACCCGGTCGGGGCTCCGGTAAAACTCGACCAGCCCGCCCAGCTTCGCCGCACGCTCGGAAAAGCTCTCGTGGTTGACGGTGGAGTCGCGAATGAAGGTCAGGCCCACATGGGACTTCTTCACATCGACGGTCTTCGAGACCACGAACTGGGCGTAGAGCCAGGCCGCCTTGGCGCGATCCGTCGGCGTTGACTTCAGGATCGTCCAGGAACCGGCGTCCTGATAGCCAACCTTCTGGCCTTCCTGCCAATAGGGACCGTGCGGGCTCGGCGCCATCCGCCACAGCGGATTGCCCTGGTCGTCGACCGTATTGTTGCCCTCGGACTTCGGAGCCACCATCGAGGCGGTGAACGCCGTGTACCAGAAGATCTGCTGGGCCACGTTGCCCTGGCTGAGCGCCGGCAGCGACTGGTAGAAGTCATAGCTCGCGGCACCCGGAGGCGCATACTTGCGCAGCCACTCGTCCCACTTGCGGATTGCATAGACGGATGCCGGGCCGTTGGCCTCGCCACCGCGGCTGACGCTGGCGCCGACCGGGTTGCAGGTGCCCGCTTCCATGCGGATGCCCCACTCGTCGATGGGCACGCCGTTCGGCTCGCCCTGGGTGCCTGCGCCGGCCATGGCCAGCCAGGCATCGGTCATGCGCCAGCCGAGATCCGGCGCGCGCTTGCCGTAATCCATGTGGCCATAGACGGTCACGCCGTCGATTTCCTTGACGTGGACGCTGAAGAACTCGGCAATGTCCTCATAGGCCGACCAGTTCACCGGCACGCCCAGATCGTAGCCGTACATGTCCTTGAACTTCGCCTGTAGATCCTCGCGGTCGAACCAGTCCTTGCGGAACCAATATAGGTTGGCGAATTGCTGGTCGGGAAGCTGGTAAAGCTTGCCGTCCGGACCGGTCGTGAACGATTTACCGATGAAATCGTCGACATCGAGCTTCGGGTTGGTGACGTCAGCGCCGTCGCCCGCCATCCAATCGGTCAGGTTGACCGCGAGCTGAAGGCGCGAATGGGTGCCGATCAGATCCGAGTCGTTAATATAGGCGTCATAGATGTTCTGGTTCGTCTGCATCTGGGTCTGAACGGCCTGGACCACCTCGCCCTCACCCAGAAGCTGGTGGTTCACCTTGATCCCGGTGATTTCCTCGAACGCCTTGGCCAGGGTCTCCGACTCGTAGGTGTGGGTCGGGATCGTTTCGCTGAGAACGTTGACCTCCATGCCGACGAACGGTTCGGCCGCCTGGATGAACCATTTCATCTCGGCCATCTGTTCGGCCTTTGAAATGGCCGAGGGCTGGAACTCCTCGTTCACCCATTTTCTGGCCGCCGCCTCGTCGGCGGAAGCCGGAAATGCCGATACGGTCAGGGCCAATGCCGCGACCGCCGACAGAAGCTGCTTACGCATTCTGTGCCTCCCTCTAAGTTTCGAATCGAAATCGTCCTGCGCCGGTGGATGTTCAAATGAAAGTCACTTGCGCGTCAAGTGAAACCCCATAAGATAAGGCCTGGGCTCGGCCGCGGGGCGGCCCTGCATCGACGTCGAGTGCGGATCATGAACATCACTGACCGGCAGAACGATATCCTGGCCGCCGCGCGCCGCCAAGGCCGGGTCTCGGTCGACAACCTGGCCGAGGTGTTCAAGGTCACGCCTCAAACCATCCGCCGCGACATCAACGATCTTTGCCAGCGGGGCCTGCTGAGCCGGGTCCACGGCGGCGCGATGCCCGCGAACTCGATCTCGAATGTCGGCTACGAAGATCGCCGCGTCTTGTTTGCGCAAGAAAAGGCGATGATCGGTGCCGCGGCGGCGGTTCAAATTCCGGAAAATACGTCGCTGACGCTAAACATCGGCACCACGACGGAGCAGGTCGCCAGGGCGCTCTACAGCCACCGGGGGCTGGTCGTGATCACCAACAATCTGAACGTCATCAACATCCTGAATGGCTCGCCCGCCAAAGAGCTTATCCTAGCCGGCGGCGTGGTGCGCCAAAGCGATGGCGGCATTATCGGCGAGGCAGCGGTCGAGTTCATGCGCCAGTTCCGGGTGGACAGCGCGGTGATCGGCGCCTCGGCGCTGGACGAGGATGGTTCGGTCCTGGATTACGATTACCGCGAGGTGCTGGTCGCGCGCGCGATCATCGAGAACGCGCGGCGCACGATCCTGGTCGCCGATCATCAGAAATTCGAACGCTCGGCACCGGTTCGGATCTGCGATCTCTCCAGCATCGATATGTTCGTGACCGACCGCGCGCCGCCGGATCGCTTTGCTGCGGCCTGCCGAGAGCACCGGGTCGAACTGATCGTTGCAAAACCGCTTGCCGCCAATTCGCCGGCCCTGGCCAATGGCTGAAAATTTCTACGACCTGGCGATTATCGGCGGCGGGGTAAACGGCTGCGGGATTGCCCGCGACGCGGCCGGACGGGGTTTGAGCGTCCTGCTCTGCGAGCAGGGCGATCTGGCGGAAGCAACCTCGTCCGCATCGACCAAGCTTTTTCACGGCGGCCTTCGCTACCTCGAATTCTACGAGTTCCGGCTGGTGCGCAAGGCGTTGATCGAGCGCGAGATCCTGCTTTCTGCCATGCCCCATATCTCGTGGCCGCTGCGCTTTGTGCTGCCTCATCACCGGGGGATGCGACCGCGCTGGCTGCTGCGGCTGGGGCTGTTCATTTACGACCACCTGGGCGGGCGCAAGCTGCTGCCCGCCACCCGGGGCCTGGACTTGTCACGCGACCCGGTAGGCGCGCCACTGAAACCCGAGTTGCGCTATGCCTTCGAATATTCCGATTGCTGGGTCGAGGATTCCCGGCTGGTCGTGCTGAATGCCCGCGACGCCGCCGATCGTGGAGCCGATATCCGGACCCGCACGCGCTGCGAGGCCGCCCGGCGCGAAGACGGCCACTGGTCGCTTTCGCTGCGCGATGTCGCGACCGGCGCTGAAACGAAGGTGCGATCGAAGGCCCTGGTGAATGCCGCTGGCCCGTGGGCCGAGGAAGTGGTCCTTGACCGGATCGGCGAGAACAGCACACACCGGATCCGGCTGGTCCGGGGCAGCCATATCGTGACCAAACGGCTGTTCGATCACGACAAGCCTTACATCTTCCAGCAATCGGACGGGCGCATCGTCTTCGCGATCCCATACGAGAGCGATTTCACACTGATCGGGACGACAGATGCCGATCACGAGGGCGATCCGGGCACCGCCGAATGCACGCCCGAGGAACGCGCCTATCTCTGCCGCGCGGTCAGCGAGTATTTTCGGGAACCGGTCACTGAGGACCAGATCGTCTGGACCTTTTCGGGCGTGCGCCCGCTTTATGATGACGGCGTGTCGTCGGCAACCCAGGCGACCCGCGACTACGTGCTGAAACTGTCCGAACACGACGGGAGCGCGCCGCTGGTCAATGTTTTCGGCGGCAAGATCACCACCTACCGCCGCCTTGCCAAGGGCGTACTTGCCAAACTGGAGGACTACCTTCCCGAGATGGGGCCGGATTGGACCGCCAGCGCCCCCCTGCCCGGCGGTGACTTTCCGGTCGACGGCGTCGACGCATTGAAAGACGCGCTCGTCGGCGATTTTCCGTTCCTAGACCAAGCATTCGCCCAGCGCCTGGTTCGTGCTTACGGAACCCAGGCGCCTGACGTGGTTGGGACAGCCCGGTCGATGGCCGATTTGGGACGCAGTTTCGGCTGGAACCTGACCGAGCGCGAGGTGAAATGGCTGATCGAAAAGGAATGGGCGCGCAGCGCCGAGGACGTGGTGTGGCGCCGCTCGAAGGTCGGGCTTCGGCTGACCAAGGAACAGATCAGCGCGCTCGATGACTGGATCGCGGCAAAGCGGGGGGCAAAAGGCGAGATCCGCGCCAGTGGCTAGCAAATCGGCGGACGGCGATACCCGCTCCATGGGCATGAAAAAGGGGCGGCGGGTCCTCGCAATCCCGTCGCCCCAGTCTCGGAGGGTCGGTTTCGGAGAGTTCCAGGCGACCCCAACGTTGTGAGCCTTGGAACGTTCTCTCTCTTATGTGTCCCCCTTCGGCATTCCTCTCGGCAACCAACTCGGCACCGGCCGATTGCGCCGTGACTAAGGATGGGCCCTTAGGAACAGCGCTTTCCCCCTAGGCGTCGTCGTCTTCGGCTCGCGTGCCGCAGTGTCCGTGGCGGCATCCCTGGCCGCGTCGCGCGCTGCCGCGTCCCGGGTCGTGGTGGTCTCACGCACCGCGCTGCCCCTCAGCGAGGCGGCATTTTCATCACCGCCCAGACGCTGCGCCAGAAGCGGACCCTTTGCCGCCGCTGCTGCGGCTGCCGCCGTCTGAGGCAGCACAAGTTCGTCGGTTTCGTCGTCGGTATCCTCGGCAACCTCGGCGGCGGACACATTCGTCTCGGACGCCGCCAACCGGCCATCCTTGACGAGCATTTCCGCCATCCCAATGAAATCGCTCAGCCGGCGATTCTCAGAAGCCAGTTCGACCTGACGACCCCTCGCGATTTTCACCGCATCGACCATCGATATTTCCCCCGTTCCAGACTTGGGCTTTGCAACTTTAAGGCGAGTATCTTTGCCCTCTTCACAACCAAAACGTTACCAATCCGCGAGCCACTTGCCAAGTGGATAACTTTTTAAACATCTTTAAAATAGGTATTTATATGAGATTCCTAAATTTTTATCTCAAGTTGAAAGGCCTGTACGCACACCCACACGCCAGAAGCCGGCCCACCGGGCCCGCGAATCTCGCGGCGTCAGGTGGGTGGCGAATCGCAACTTTTCGGTAAGACCGTATTGGGCGGCTCACGCCACCCGGCAGTGGAGGTCGTGCAGCCCGTCCACATGCCCGTGCAGCACGTCACCGCGCTCGACCGGACCGACGCCGGAGGGCGTGCCAGACAGGATCAAATCGCCAGGGGCAAGTTCGAACAGGCCCGATAGATAGGCGATCATCTCCGGCACCTTCCAAATCATGTGGTTCAGGTCGCCTTCCTGGCGGATCTCGCCGTTGACCTTCAGCCAGATCGCGCCATCCGACGGATGGCCGATCTCGGCGGCGGGCGCCAGATCCGAGCAGGGAGCCGATTGCTCGAACGCCTTGCCGATCTCCCACGGCCGGCCGGCCTTCTTGCACTGAGCCTGCAGATCGCGGCGGGTCATATCGAGGGCGACCCCGTAGCCCCAAACACAATCCAGCGCCTGATCCAGCGGAATGTCGCGTCCTCCACTTCCCAATGCCACCGCCATCTCGATCTCGTGGTGCACATCCTCCGAGCGCGCCGGATAGGAAAAGTCTCCCCCTTTGGTAACCAGGTTGTCCGGGTTCTTCTGAAAGAAAAACGGCTCCTCCCGATCCGGGTCGCCGCCCATCTCGATCGTATGCGCCGCATAGTTCCGCCCGACGCAATAGACACGATGGATGGGAAAGATCGCGTCCGATCCACGAACTGGAAGCCAGGGACGGACAGGCGGCTTGATCGCGTATTCCATGGGGCTCTCCTTGGGTAGACCGGCATCGTCAATGGCCTGCTGCTTCGACCCTGTCAACGGGGCGGCATTTTCCGCTGGATCGGGGCACAAATTTCTGTTGATTCTCGCGCTGAGGGGAGTTGGCCGGAGAGGTCATGGCAGACAGGATCGAGACCGGCAACGCGGCGCACCAGGCCCATCGCCTGGCACCGATGTTCGAGGCCCAGTCGGTCGCAGCGGTCGGCGCCTCGCCCCGGGCGGGTTCGATCGGCCATGCCATGACGCGGGCGGTCCTAGGGGCTGGTTTCGGCGGTGATATCCATTTGGTGAACCCGCGCTACGGTCAGATCGAGGGACGCCCTTGCGTCGGCACGCTTGCCGATCTCGACCGGCCCCCCGATCTCGCAATCCTGAATCTCGGCTCTGCACGGATCGAGTCGGCGCTCGCGGACGCGATCACAGCCGGCACCCGCGCCGCGGTCATCTTCGATCCCTGCCATGTCGAAGCGGCCGACACTTCGCCACTAACCGACCGGCTGCGCGTCATGGCGGGCGAGGCGGGCATTACGGTCTGCGGCGGCAACGGGATGGGCTTCATCGACGTTACCCGCCGGCTTAACGCCAGTTTTTATCCCTCGGACCACCTGAAACCCGGCGGGATCACCTTGATCGCCCATTCCGGCTCGGTCTTCACGGTCCTGGCGATGAACGACCCTCGCTACCGCTTCGATCTGTTGGTTTCGCCGGGCACCGAGATCGGAGCGAGCATCGACGAATACATCGGCTACGCCCTGACGCGGCCGACGACCAAGGTCATCGCGGTTTTCATGGAGGGCGCGCGCAACCCGGCCGCGTTCCGCGCGGCGCTCGAGCGAGCGGATGCCCAAGGCGTCCCGGTCGTCGTCTGCAAGGTCGGCCGGACCGAACAAAGCGCGCGGGCCGCAACAACACATACCGGCGCGATGACCGGCAGCGACAACGCCTATCGCGCGGTCATGGAAGCAGCAAATGCGATCCCGGTCGAGACTGTTGACCAACTGATGAACACGGCACTGCTGCTCTCTCAGGATCGCGCGATCGGCCCGGGCGGGATCGGGTTGGTGACCGACTCGGGTGGCCTGCGCGAGGCGGCAATGGACCGGGCTGACCGGCTCGGCGTGCCCCTGGCCAAATATTCGCCCGAACTGGCGGCGCGGCTGGCCGAGCACCTGCCGCCGCCGCTGACCCCCACAAACCCGCTCGATTGCGCTGGGCCGCTGGCGGACGGTTTCGAGGAAGTTTTCGAGGGGGCATTGCGCACGCTCGGCGCGGCGCCCGAGATCGCGATGCTTGGATACGAGTGCGACATGCGCGACGACCACCGCTATTCCGAGCGGCTGGCCGATCTGATGCGCACCCTGCCGGATATGACTGCAAAGCCTTGCTTCGGCTATTCGAGCTTCGCCCAAACCCATAACCGCGCGCTGGTCAGCAAGCTCGCGGATCGCGGCTTGCCGGTGATCAACGGGCTGGACGCGATGCTGGAGGCAGCCCGCAATGTACTCGCTTGGCGCGACCAGCGCGCGGCAAGCGAGACGCCGCCGGAGGTGGATGGAGAGGTGGCGGCACGTGCCCGGGTGCGGATCGGCAGCGGCCCGTTGGACGAACCCAGGGGGCTGGCGCTGTTCGCAGAATTCGGGCTGCCGGTCATCCCGCACCTGCTCTGCGAATCCGCAGAGGAGGTGTTCGCGGCGGCGGAATCCCTCGGCTACCCAGTGGCGTTGAAATCAGCGGCCCGGTCTGGCGCACAAAAGCGATGCGGGTGGCGTGGCTCTTGGTTTGGCAGATCAAGGGGCTCTGACGGCGGCTTTCCGCGAGATGGCGGCACGGCTCGGGCCACATGTGCTCGTTCAAGCGATGGCCCACGAAGGCGTTGAGCTGGCCTTCGGCGGCGTCCACGATCCGGATTTCGGGCCAATCGTCATGGTCTCGGCTGGCGGTACTTTGGTCGAATTTCTCAACGACCGCCGCTTCGCTCCCGCGCCATTCGGCCCCGCAACGTCGCGCCGAATGATCGAAGGTTTGGCGGTCTCGCGGCTGCTGCAGGGCGCGCGTGGAGCGTCGCCAGCGGACATGGAGGCGGCGGCGCAGGCCTTGAGCCTCTTCTCAGTGATGTGCGCGGCGCTCGGCACTGCGGTCGCCGAGATCGACGCTAACCCCGTGATCGTGGGGCCGGAGGGTGCGGTCATCGTGGATGCACTCGTAGAAATCTAGGCGGCAAAGCGCGCACGAGTGTGCCTGCAAAGCACTCAGGATTGCATCCGACCCGCGGGTGGGCGCGTTCGCGCCCGCCCTGGGGGCGGGTCGGGCGCGATCCGGGGCTAACGCCCCGGAAGGGTGAACGCCGGGAAGCTACGGGCCTCAATAAGGCCCGGGCACGATCTCACTGCCGTCGGAGAAACGTTCCGACCGGAAGCGTGTGAGGTCGTGACCCGGGTCGCGGCCCGTCAACACGTCCGCCATGACCCGGCCGACGCCCGGCCCAATCCCGAAGCCGTGGCCGCTGAGCCCGGTCGCGAGGTAAAGGCCAGGAAAATCATGCGATTGGCCCAGAACCGGCACTGCGTCCGGCGTCACATCGATCATTCCAGCCCAGGCCTCGGCCAGCTTCACGCCCGCCAGCGCCGGGTAGCGTTGACCCAGCCGCGCCTCGATCCGGCGCACGATCGTCGGCGACGGATCGGGGTTTAGCACCCGCATCCGCTCGAACGGGCTGGTCTGGCCGCCGGTCCATCGCCTCGGCGTGCCCCAGCCACCGGGAAATCCTCTCGGCGCCGCCGGCTTTAACCGCAAGTCGCGGGCCGAGAGGCGCAGCAGCTTCAGGAATTTCCTTAAGTACCGGAACGAGTTGGGCGAGAGGTAGTGCTCGTTAACGTCGCCGGTGGAAAGCGTGTAACCGCCATCGGCGCGGCGCCTCAGCGACAGGCCCGGCTGCGAGATATTCATGTCATACGCATGAGGCGCGGCCTTGGTCCGCGCTGCGGTCGAGCGCACGGTCAGCTGCGGCAGGTCGACGCCCGCATTGGCGGCAAAGGCGTTCGACCACGCCCCGCCTGTCAACAGTACGCGCGCGGCTCTGATCCGGCCTTTCTCGGTGACGACGCCCAGGACTTGACCGGCTTCGATGTCCAAAGTCCGCGCCGCGCAATTCTCGACGATCACGGCCCCGGATCGCTCGGCGGCCCGCGCCAAGGCTGGCACCGCAACAAAGGGCTCGCCGCGCCCGTCAGAAGGGGTGATCATGCCACCCGCATAGCGATCCGGCAGATCGGGGACCCGCTCCCTCAGCTCAGCCACGGAAAGCAGTTTCGTGCCGAGCTGGTGCTGGCGCGCCAGGTCATGCCAGGTCTCGTATTTCGCCATCGCCGCCGGGGACTCGGCCACATAGAGGCAGCCGCATTCGCTAAAGGTCAGATCCGCCTCGCCCGTGCGTTCCGCCAGACCGCGCCACAGGCGGTTCGATTCCATCATGATCGGCAGTTCTGCCCAGTCACGGCCCTGCTGGCGGATCCATCCCCAATTGCGGCTGGACTGCTCGCCCGCCACCCGGCCCTTTTCCAGCAACAGCACCTTCGCGCCCTGCTCGGCCAGGAAGAATGCCGTGGCGGTTCCCGCGATCCCAGCACCAATGATCGCCACGTCCACGGCTTCCGGCAGCTCGGCCGAGAAAGCGACCGGCGTTGCCTCGCTGATCATGGGCATGGGCTCACAATTCCGTGGTCAGACGGCCTCGGGCGCCAGACTGTCGGCCAGTTCCTTCCAGCGATGGCAGGCAACATCATGCTCGAGGCCCAGATGTTCGAGCGTTGGCTCTTCCTTGCGGCAGATATCGATCGCATGGGGGCAGCGGGTCTGAAACTTGCAGCCGGGCGGTGGATTAGTCGGGCTGGGGATCTCGCCTTCCAGCTTCTGCGCCTTGCCGCGATTGTCCGGGTCAAGCGACGGAATCGCCGAGAGAAGCGCCTTCGTATAGGGGTGGCGCGGCGCGGCGAAAAGCTCGCGGGTCGGCGCGGTCTCGACCAGCCGGCCCAGATACATCACCGCCACATGGTCGCAGATATGGGCGACGACGCTCAGATCATGGCTGATAAACAGGAACGTCAGCCCCAACTCTTTCTGCAGCGATTTCAGCAGGTTCAGCACATCCGCCTGGATCGAGACGTCGAGCGCGGCGACGCTCTCGTCCGCCACGACAAAGCGCGGGTTCGAAACCAGCGCCCGGGCAATCGAGATGCGCTGGCGCTGCCCGCCGGAGAATGCGTGCGGGAAGCGGCGCAGGTGTTCGAGGTTCAAGCGGCATTTGGCGGCGATCTCGCGCACCCGCTGGTCAGTCTCCTCGCGGTTCGTGGTCAGCCCCATCACTTCCAGCGGCTCGGCGATGATGTCGCGCACGGTCATGCGCGGGCTGAGTGCCGCATAGGGATCCTGGAAAATCAGCTGCGCGCGCTTGCGGTAGTCCTTCAATTCCAGCTTGCTGATCTCGGCCAGATCGTACGAGACCTCGTTATCGGTGTAGTTGAGATGGCCGCGTGTGATCGGGGTCGCCTTCAGCATGGCGCGCCCCAGCGTCGTCTTGCCCGAACCCGACTCACCCACCAGCCCGAAGAACGAGCCGCGCGGGATGTCCAGCGTCACTCCTTCGACAGCGTGAACGAAAAGCTTCGGCGTCAGGAACCCACCGCCGATTGGGAAATGTACGGCCAGATCCTTGACCGAGATCACATTGTCCCAGGCAAGCGCGCCGCTTGGTTCACTCGACATCGCGCGACGGGTATTCATGACGCCATCCTCTGATCTTCGACCGCGAAACAGGCTGTCCGGTGATCCGGCCCGACATTCTGCATCTGCGGCACATCCGTGTCGCAGCGACCGGCCATGGCGACCGGGCACCTAGTATGGAAGACACAGCCGCGCGGACGCTCCAACGGGCTTGGGATATCCCCCGGCACAGGCGTCAGCGGCGCCTCCAGATCCTCGAGATTCGGCAAAGCGTGGAGCAGGCCTTGGGTATAGGGATGCGCCGGCGTCCGGATCACCTCGCGCACCAGGCCCTGTTCGATGATCCGGCCCAGATACATGACCGCCACCTTGTCGGCGGTCTGCGCGATCACACCCAGATCGTGGGTGATGAAGATGATTCCCATACCGAACTCGGCCACCAGATCCTTCATCAGGTCGATCACCTGGGCCTGAATGGTTACGTCCAGGGCCGTGGTCGGCTCGTCGGCGATCAGAAGCTTCGGGCTGGTCGACAGCGCCATGGCGATCATCGCGCGCTGGCGCATGCCACCGGAAAGCTCGAATGCATATTGCTTGAAGCGCTTCGGCGCGTCCGAGATGCCGACCCTTTCCAACATCTCGATCGACAGGTTCGACGCCTCCTTCTTGGTCATGTTCTTGTGCAACAGAAGTTGTTCGATCATCTGGTCGCCGATGGTGATCGCGGGGGCGAAGCTTGCCATCGGCTCCTGAAAAATCATCGAGACCGCACCGCCACGTACCACCTTCATGTCGCGAGCGGTCTTGAGCGACATCACATCGATCTGCTCGTTGCCGATGGCCAGCTCGATCTTGCTCTGGGGCGCGTAGACCGCGTTCTCGGGGTTAAGCTTCATGATCGACTTCGCGGTCACCGACTTGCCCGAGCCGGATTCGCCCACCAGCCCCATCACCTCGCCCGGCTCCAGCGTGAACGAGACATTGTCGACCGCGGTGATCCGACCCTCGTCTGTGTCGAATTCGAGCGTCAGGTTATCGACGTTCAGCAGGGTCATTTCTTCGACTTCGAATAAGGATCGGCCGCGTCGCGCAGCCCGTCACCGACAAAGACGAAGGCCAGCACCAGGGCGACGAAGAAGATCACCGGGATCGCCTCCCATTGGTAGTTCTTCAAGACATCCGCCTTCGACACGTTCTGCAGCAGCGCCCCCAGCGAGTTGACCGGATCCTTCAATCCCAACCCGATGAAGCTGAGCGCCGTCTCAGTGCGCACCATGTAAGGAAACGAGATCATCAAATCGACGATGATGTAGCTGGTGAACGAAGGCAGCAGGTGTCGCCGGATCACGTGGCTGGACGACGCACCGCAAAGCTGAGCGGCCAGCACGTATTCCTGGCTGCGCTCGGTCAGCAAGTGCGTTCGCACGCGCCGCGCCAGTGTCGGCCAGCCGACCAGGCCGAGAATGATCGAGATGAAGAAGAACCGGGTCTCGGAACTCCATTCATCCGGGATGAAGGCCGCCAGCGCCATGAACAGCGGAATCTGCGGCACCGTCCTGACTGCGTCAGTGATCATCTGCAGGATCGAGTCGATCCAGCCACCGTAATATCCGGCGATGCCGCCGATGATCAGTGCCAGGACGAAGGCAATGAAGACGCCCATCGTGCCGACCGCCAGCGAGGTCCAGATCGCGTGCAGCGTCCGGCTGAACACGTCCTTGCCCGTCCCGTCGGTGCCGAAGATATGGATGCCTCCTTCCTCGATGCCGAAGAGGTGGGTGTTGAAGGAAAGCCCGCGCGAAGTGAAATCGAGGCTCTTGCCCGGCAGGTCGACGCCAAATGCACCGATCCGGTATTCCCAACCGGGCACGAGGAACTGCACATAGCGCCGCTTCTCGGTGTTGACCGTCGTCTCCCACCTCAGCGTTGTCAGCGAGCGCTTGCGCTCGAGCGTGTGCAGGAACGGTCTCAGCGAACAGCCGTTATGATCGCAGAACATCGGGATTTGCGGCGGGCCGTTCCGGTAGTCCTTATCGATCCCGGCAATGGTCGGGTTGTAGGGCGACAGGAAGGGCGCGAAGAGGCCCATCAGGATCATCAGCATCAAAGCGAACCCGGCGATCATCGCCGCCCGGTTGCGCTTGAAACGGGCCCAGATGAGCTGCCCTTGAGAGGCGGTGAAATAGGCTTCCTTGGCCTTGTCGGCCACCCCCCCCTGCTTCATCTCGACAGCGTCTGTCATTGGTCTCCCCCCGGCACGGCGCTCAACCCAACATGCCCTTGCGGACGCGCGGATCGATCAGCGCCAGCGCGATGTCGGTGACGAAATTCAGGAAGACGATCGAGGCGGTCAGCAGGAAGATGATCGCGCCGGCCAGCTGCTGATCGTTCGAATAGGCCAGCGCATCGATCAACAGCTTACCCGCCTCGGTCATCACCATAATCAGCGCGACGATCGGCAGTTCGTTGAAGATGCGGTTCAGGTCGAAGCCCAGCGAATTGATGATTGGCCCCATTGAGTGGCGCGCCGGATAGCGCCACAGCAACCGGCTGCCGGAAATACCGCGCGCCGCCGCGGCGGTGACATAAAGTTTGCCGATCTCGTCCAGCATCAGTGCCCGCACGGTTTGCAGCGCGAACGCGGTGGCGGACCAGCCCAGAAGGAAGATCGGCAGCCAGGCGCGGCTGAGGAAATCCATGAACTTGTCCCAGGACCAAGGCGCGTCGCGGTATTCCTTCGAGAAGAGACCGGTGAGCGAATCCCCGAACAGCTCGATCGAAATCAGGATCACCACCAGGGCCAGCAGGAAATTCGGGATCGCCAGGCCCAGGTAGCTGACCAGGCGCAGCGAATGGTTGACCCAGGGGCTATTCGACGTTGCCGAGATGATCCCCACGGGCACGGCGATCAGATAGGCGAAGAACAGCGCGGTCAGGCAGATGCCAAGGCTGATCCAGAACTTGTCACCCAGAAGCTGGCTGACGTCTTGGCGAATGATGCAGCTGATCCCGAAATCGCCCTGAAATGCGTTGACGATCCAGACACCCCAGCGCGTGACGAACGGCTTGTCCAGGCCCAGCCGGACCCGCTCGGCCTCGATATCCTCGACCGAGATGCCGGATCCTTGGGTGTTCTTGAAGGCCAGATAGCGCTCGGCGCAGTCACCGGGCACCGCCTCCATCAGCGAGAAGACGATGAATGAGACCATAACCAGAGTGAACACCGCCATGGCGGCGCGCATCAGCACGAACTGGGCGAACTGGAGCATCGGCTTTCACCAAAAGGTTCCGGGGGCGGAATCACCGCCCCCGGAGGACATTAGCGGCTTACTTGCCGTCCACGAAGTACCACTGGGTCGCCCGGTAGGGATACGTCCGGTAGTACTCGTAGGAATGCGTCTGGAAGGTGGTGAAGTTCTTCAACGCATTGCGGTGGAAAATCGGCGCCGGCGCATTGACGGTGCCGATGAACAGCAGGTTCTCGGTCATGTTCTTGACCATCCGCTGGGCCAGCGCCTTGTAGTTATCGCTGCCCGCTGCGGCCGACTGGAAGTCGTTGATGTCCGAGATCAGCTGCTTGGCGAAGTCCGGCGGTTCAACGCCCGAAGCGCCGTTCGAGTCGACCCACTCGGCCCACAGCACGGCGTTGCGGTTGCCGAAATAGTTCTCGTATGGCGGCACCCAAAGCTCGTTATTGCCGAGCACGATCGCCACCGGCTGGCCCTTGCGCCACATCGAGACATCCAGCTTGTTCGCCGACTGGGCAGAACGGTACTCGTCCGGTGTCACTTCCTTGACCGCCGACTGGATGCCAACCTCGGCCCAGTACTGGCTCACCAGCTCGACAACCTGGCCGGCGATGCCCTGGGTCGAGAATTGCAGGTTCAGCACCAGCTTCTCGCCATTGGGCAGTTCGCGGAACCCATCGCCATCGGTGTCCTTCATGCCGACTTCGTCCAGCAGGCCGTTCGCCATGGCCGGATCATACTGGGCCATATGGCTGTGCGAGCTCGCGTCGATGAACTCGGGCAGCGGCGAGAACCCCACATATTGCTGCGGGGTGCCGAGGCCGAAGAAGGCGACCTCGTTCAACTCGTCGCGGTTGATCGCGACCGACATCGCCTGACGGAACCTAAGATCGCTGAAGACCTCGCGGATCGCCTCGTTCTCATGCGTCACGTTGAAACCGAAGGCACCGATGGTGATCTCGGGGCGCAGGTCGATCGAGTAGTCGGCTGCGTCCTGGCCTTCCAGCAAGATCGGCGCCGAAGGCAGCTGCAGCGACTGCGACTTGTAGTCGACTTCACCGTTGACCAGCTTCAGTATCCGGACCTCGTTGTCGTTGATATAGACCTCGTCCTGCTCCGAGATATACGGCAGCTGGTTGCCCGCCGTATCGACCTGGTGGAAGTAAGGGTTGGCCACAAGATGCCGGCCTTCGGTCGTGTCGGTGATGTAGATGTGGCTTTCCAGCGTCGGCACCACGTCCGCCGGCAGGTTCGCCACCTTGTCAGGCGAATTCAGCAACGGCGACGGCGTGTCGGTCCAGTCCGACGAGCCGTAGTAGGCCTTGATCACCGCGTATCCATTCTCGAACCCCGCGGCCTGCGCCAGGCTGTCTGCGTCCGCATTGATGTCCGGATGAAACTGGCCGAGGAAGTGCTTGGGCTGGAAACCCTGGGCGTAGGAGATGGCAAAGTGATTCAAGAGACCCGGCTTCGGCGCCGGCAGCTTGAACACCACGGTCTGCGGATCAGGCGTCTCCACCGTCATCCGCTCGCCGGCGACCAGAGCATAGTCCTTCGGCTTTTCGAAGACGTTGGGGTTCATCATCAGGTCGTTGTACCAGAAGGCGACATCGGCCGAAGTGAACGGGGCGCCGTCGGACCATTTGTGGCCCTTGCGCAGGCTGAAGGTCAGCTCGGTATTATCGGCATTCCAGGACCAGCTCTTGGCGATGTTCGGGACGATGGTCTGAAGATCGTCCGAATACCGCACCAGATTGACGTGGCGCACCGACAGGAAGTCGGACGTGCCGGCCTCGGTCGCGTTCGACAGCACGTCCAGCGTGCCGCCGTAGATGCCGACCGACTCGTAGGGCACGACCACCAGTGGCTCTTCCGGAAGCCGGTCAGCCAGGGCCGGGGCCGGGCCGTTGCCGCGAATGCGGTCATTGAGCGCCGAGATGTCCGGGTTTTCCTGGAACGTCATCGTGCAGCTCGCAGCCGCTTCGAATTCGGCCCGATGGTATTGCTGCGGGAAGGCGCCGGCGGCGACCCCCATATTGTCTGCGACCGAAATCTGCGGGCAGTCGGCGGCGAAGGCAGGTGCGCCGAGCACGCAGATCGCGATGCCGGAAAGTAACAGGCGTTTCATGGATAAGACTCCCTCTTGGTCCTCGTTCATTCGCGCATTCTGAGCGCGTGCGCGCGCAGTTATCCCGGCGCGAATCACATTATAGGTGATCAGTGTGACAGCGCGTAATCCCAAGTAGGGACACGCAATTCAGCCTCCCTTGTGCCAGGTGTTTACACCCGGGCTTTGATTTTCGCGGCAGGCTGTCAGGCTTGGCATCAAGGCCAGCCCAAACCGCCCCGCGCCGGTCATATTGGGTGCGTGCGGCCAATCTAACCAATCAATTTTATTTATGAAATTATCGATTTCACCTATTGGCGTGCCAATTGCGGCGATTGCTATAACAGGCAGGGGAGGGCAGGGCACAGCACAACGGAAGAGATTGAGGAGCGTCACAAATGTCCCTGCCCTTGCCGGCGCCGAAGCGCGATTTCATCGGACTTGCGGGCAAGGCACATCTGGCTACGGGCGGCGAACCGCCCTTGCTGGTCGCGCACCGCGCCGCGTTCGAGCGTTTCGCCGCCGACAAAGCGCGTGGCTTCGAGGGCTATGCGCATCACTGGGAGGTTGCGCAGGGGCTGCGCGAACGGATCGCAAACTGGCTAGGACTGGATGCCTCGGGGATCGGGCTCCTCGGCAATGCGTCCGAGGCCATCATGCGGATCGCCAACTCGGTAGATTGGCGGGCCGGGGACAATGCGGTGGTCTCCGAGCTCGATTACGCCTCGGGCCGCTATGCCCTCGCCAGCCTGCGCGAGCGCGGCGTGGAGGTGCGTCTGGTCGCGGCGGACGGCTGGACCCTGTCCGGCGATCCACTTCTTCAGGCCTGCGACTCGCGAACCAGGCTCGTCTATGTCAGCCAGGTAAACGCACTTACGGGGCAACATGTTGAGATCGAGGAGATCGGCGGCGCGCTTGCCGGCAGCGGCACGATCGTGGTCAATGACGCCAGCCACGGATTTGGGGCCGTTCCCGTATCGGGCGCTCACGCCGACTTCACAGTCTTTTGCGGCTACAAGTTCTCGCTGGGCATCCACGACGGGGTCTTGGCCTGGAACCGTCCGCGATGCCCCGACTTCACCCCCGATGGCGTCGGCTGGGCGGCGGCCGAACCGGGCAACGGGCCGGGCGACTTCCTTCGAAAGCCTGATGCGCGCCGGGTCGAATACGGCAATGTCGGGCATCTGGGCGCCTATCTGATGCGCGACTCGCTCGACTACCTCGAAAGCTTCGGGATCGATGCCATCGCCAATCATGTGCGCCGTCTGAGCGGGCAGTTGGTCGAGGGCTTCGCGGCATTGGACCTGGAGGTGATGACCCCAGCCGAACCCGCATGTCGCGCCGGCAACGCAGCCTTTAAATGGTCCGATACCGGTCGTTTCCTGGAACGCGCCGCCCAGGACGGCGTGCTGGTCTGGGGCGACAACGGCCGCATCCGCGCCTCGGTGCATTTGTTCAACGATGACGCCGATATTGAACGGCTTCTCGACGGATTGCCCCGTTACATCCGTTAGATCGCGCGAAACCGCTCGAGCTTGCGTCGAATTGATGAATTCCGTCGGATTCTCTATACTTTCTGTAGTGCCAGACAGGAGCAACAGTGTTGGTCTCAGTCAGTAAGTTCACCCGGCGGGTGGTGCTCGCCTGCGTCTTGGCCACCCTCCCCGCCGCCGGTGCCTCGGGCACAGACCCGAAAGCCGTGACGGGGCTTTGGCTGTCATCGAAGAAAAAGGTGCTTGTCGACATCTATCCGTGCGAGGCCAAGGCGCTTTGCGGCAAGATCGTTTGGTTGGCCAAGCCCTACAAGAACGGGAAATTGCGGCTTGACGACGATAATCCGGATCCGGCGCTGCGCGACCGCGGCTGGTGCGGGATCGAAATCATCCAGGGTTTGAAGCCCGACGGAAGAAAGAGCTGGCGCAACGGCAAGTTCTACTTCCCGAAATGGGGGCAAACATTCGATCTGGACATCGAGCGAAAGTCGGACTCGTCGCTCGAGATGCGCGCCTATCTCGGCGTGCCGGTCCTCGGCCGGTCCGAAATCTGGACCCGGCCAGCGCCTGATCACGAGACCGGCTGCGTCTCGGAGCCTCAGCCCAAAGGCTGACCGTCATCCGCGCGCGGCAAGGCGCGCTTCAGCGAAGGCAATATCGGCTGGCTTGTCCACGTCGTGGGCGGCATCCGCGAACGGCATTCTGACCATCGCGGCGCGGCAACCCGCGGCACGGCCCAGCGCCTTGGTTGCGGCTTTCGTGGACAAAAGCCCCATGGCGTAGCGCGCCAGCGTATAGGGACCAACCGCCCAGGCCATGCGCAAAGGCTGTTTGCGCTTGTTTTCGAGCTGGCGCCAATAGGTCAGCGCGGCTTCGGCCTCCGGCGTCATCAATGCGAAAAGATTGCAGCCGCTGACCTCGGCATCGCGAAAATTCATATAGGTGCGTGGCGCCGCAGGGCCATCGGCCTCGATGACCTCGCGGGTCGCCACCCCGGCCACCACGTCGACGCCGCTCGCGCTGGCTTCGGCAACAAAATGCTCGACCATCTCGACGGTCAGCAGCGGATGGTCGGCGGTTGTCACCAGAACTGGCGGCCCGGCAGCGGCAAAGGCTGCCAGCGCGCTCAGCGATGGCGAGCGCAGTGCGTCGATCCGCCGGACACCGGGGCGCGGCAACTCGGGCGCCGTGCGCTCGATGACAACCGCGGCGCCCTGGATTGACGGTGCGGCGGCCAGCGTGTCGAGTACCCGGGTCAGCATCGGCATTCCACCGATCTCGGCGAAGGCCTTGTGTGAAACACCGGCGGCCTGGGCCACTGGATCGGCCGCGCCGCGCGAGCCGGCCAGGACGACGGCGGTCCAGCTCATAGCGCCTTCTCGTAGATCCGATAGGTTTTGACCTGCGCACCGCCCATCATCTGCACCACCCGGCGAACGGCCATGTTGTCTTCCAACAGCCAGCTCAGCTCGAGCTCATGAAAATCGTGGATCAGCCCGGTCGGCTGAAGCGCATAGATCAGCTTCAACGGCAGGCTCTTTCCTAATAGATTATTCGCATAGGCTTTTTTCGTACCCATCAGAGGAACCCGTCCAGTTCGGATGCGTTTTCCCTTGATCCGTGTCAGCAGCTTCAGCCAACCAAACGGCAGCAGGCGCCCGTGCAAATCGGCAATCGCCTCGTTGATATTGGGCAACAGCACGATGAACGCCACCGGCTCGCCATGCACCTCGGCGATCTGGACCAGCCCCGGGTCGATGATCGGCTTCATTTCGCTGGCCATCGCGTCGATCTCGGGCTCGGTCAGCGGCGTAAAGCCCCAGTTCTCGGACCAGGCGTCGTTGAAGATCTCGGCGATCAGCCCGATCTCCTCGCGGTAGCGGCGCATGTCTAGGGAGCGCAGAACGCATCCTTCCGAGCCCCGCTCGGCCAATTTCTGCAGCCGCTTGTTCAAGCCGCCTTTCACGTTCATCCGGTAGGCTACCAGATCCTTTGCCTTTTCATACGCCTGCTCCTCGACCCGCCCTCCCAGCCAGCGCGGGTCATGGTTCATCAGCAGCGACGGGGCGGTCTCGAACCCATCGACCAAGAGGCCCGAGGTCTGATTGATCGAGAAGTCGAACGGCCCGCGCACGACACCTGCGCCCCGCTCGCGCAGCCACTCCTCGGCCACTCCGAACAGCGCGGCCAGCACGGCCACGTCATCCTCGGCGGCCAGCATCCCGAAATAGCCAAGCTTGCGTCCCTCGTCCGGCGGCGCCAGATCGTCGATCTGGGCACTGATCCGGCCCACCGGGCGGCCTTCTCGCCGGGCCAGCCATAGCTGCGCCTGACCGTGTTTGAAGAACGGATTGTGTTTCGGCGTCAGGAAACGGCGGCGCTCGAACCAAAGCGGTTCGACCCAGTTCGGGTCGTCCGCCAGAATCCGCCCTGGCAACCGTATGAACGCCTCGCGCGCCCGGCGGTCCTGGACCGGCGTCACCTCGATCATCTGCGCTTAACCCCCAAAGTGGCCGTGATGCCCGTTCGGGGCGTTCGGCACACTAGGCGCTTCACGGCCGCAATCCAACCGGCCTCATTCCTCGATAACGACGATCGACCACACACCGGCGATCAGGAAGAGCGCCGGGGCCAGGAAGGCGGCAAGGATCACATTCATCGCACCGGCCTCGCCAAGCGACGAAAAGACCCCGTCGACCAAAACGAACAAGGCCCCACCAAACAGCCCGATGGCCACAAAGCCGATCCCGCCGCCACTGCGGCTGAGCCCAAAGCTGGCCATCGCGCCGAACAGAAACATGACCAGCGGGACCACAAAGGCCGAATAGCCGCGCCAAAGCTGAATCGAGTAGAAAGCGGTTGACCGCGCGCCCGGTACGGCCCCGGACAGCACGTCGCGCACCTCGGCGGCGTCGACCAATTCGGGCCGGCGCGCGGCCGCCAGGATACTGCCGGGGTTGAGACGGGTGCGCCAACGCATCTCTGTCACCTCGATCGGCGCCTGGTTCGGATGCTGGGTGGTCACGCCGGTCAGGAGCCAACCGTCACCGGAATAACGCGCAACCGCCGCGTCGATCCTGCGCAACAAGGCTCCTTCGGCGGCCGTCTCGAATATGGTGACGTCCCCCAGGACCGCGCCATTGGCCTCGGCCCGGCCAACGCGGATCACCGCCTGCCAATCGCGCAGCCATAGTTCACGCTCGATCGCCTTCGTTTCGAACAGGCCCGGGAAGCGCTCGACCAGCATCCGCTCGGCGGCGGGTCCGACCCGCGCGGCCAATTGGCTTTGCACCAGGCCGCAAATCACCGCCAGCGGGACTAGCAGCAAAACCACCCGCAAGGTATTGAAGCCCGCCGCGCGGAGCATCACCATTTCGTTGCGTGCCGCCAGCGCCAGGAACCCCAGGGCCGCGCCGACCAACACGCCAAGCGGCATGATCGTCAACAGGATCAGGGGCGTGCGCAACGCGGCGTAATCAAGCAGCCCTCGCACGCCGTGCTCGTCGACGATATCGGTCGCGTTCTCCAACAAATCAAAGCTGATCGCGAGGGCCAGCAACCCCATCAAGACCGCAACGATCCGTGCCCCCAACTGGCGCGAGAGGTACATCGCCATCGTCACGACCGCACTCCGATCCAGGCACCAAAACGTTGGCCGAGCACCGCCAAATCCGAGGACAGCGTGTCAAGCCAGCGCAGGAACACGCGCAGCGGCGACGGTGAGCCCTGCCCCGGCGTCGTCGCATAGAGCCAGCCGCAGCCCAGGGTGAAGGCGGCACACAGGCTCCACAGGCTGATCGCCGGGTCCACATGACCCAGTTCGGCAAGCGACTGCACCGCTTTGACGACTTTGTCGTAGGCGACCAGGATCGCCACCGCCAGGAACGCGCGTGGCCAGATCGGCGCGCGTTTGCGCGCCACGCCCAGGGGCACGGACAGCAGCGCGACACCGATCAGCGAGACGATGCGCACCAAGCGTCCATGAAATTCGGCCAGATAGCGCGGCTCGGGCGGGAAGCCGTCAGTCCCATCGGCGCGGTCGAGAAGTTCGCCGAAGGTCAGTTCGCGCTCCTCGCCGCCGCGGGGCCTGAACGGGTTGCGGTCAATTGCGAATTCCCGCGACAGCTTCAAATCCTCGAAATCGACCCAACCGCCCCCCGCGAGGCCGCGGCCGTTCTTCAGCAACAGGCGCACGACGCGCGCCTCCTGGTCCGGCAGGATCAGCCCGCGCTCGGCAGTGAAAACCGATTGCTCGCCATCCTCGCGCTGGATCACGAAGACCCGTGACAGGACGCGGCCGGTCGGATCGACCTCGCCGGCCGAGATCAAAAGACCGTTTCCCGCATCGACAAAAACGCTCTCCTCCAGCCGGCCAGACCACCCGGCATTGTAGGCGGCGTGCTTGATCGCCCGGTAGCCATACCTGGTGTAGGGCTGCAGCACCCCAAAGAGCGGAATCGAAATCAGCGCCAGCACGACCGCAGTGAGGACAAAGGGAATTCCAATGCGCCGAAGCGACCAGCCCGCATTCTCAAGCGCATCGATCTCGTTGTCGCGCGAAAGCGCGGCCAGCGCGGTCAGGATCGCCAAACAGAATGTCGCGGGCAACGCGAGACCAAGATAGTGGGGCAAAAGATTCAATGCCATGCCGATCACCAGGTCCAGCGGCGCACCCTGGGTCGTAACCAGGTCGAGCAGCCGCAGGATCCGCTCCATCAGCAGGATGATCACGGTCACCAACAGCGCGACCCCCATGCGCGGGAACATGCGCCCCAGCAGGTAGCGGTCGGTCTTGGTGAAGGTCATCGAACGGGGTCTCATCGCGCTAGTCCCGCCAGTGCGCGCGCAGATGGGCGATCAGCGCCTCCACCGCCTCGGCGTTAGGCTCAACGAAAGCGTCGAGCCGTGGCGGCCCCGGCCATCCAGCATCAGGTATCCGCAACTCGCCGAGCGCCCTTTCCCCCTCGTAGCGCGGTAGAACGTGGAAATGCACATCCGGGTCGACCATCATCAGCATCAAATAATTGATCTTCTGGTAGCCGACCGCGGCTTTCAGCATCACCTCGACGGCGGAGACCGCCCGGCCGAGATATTCATGGCCGGCCGCATCCACTTGGCCGAATTCCGTCACCGGCTGCTTGCAGGCCAGGACCAGCGATCCAAGGGTGCATTGCTGCATCCGCAGCATCACCGCCCAATGGTCCAACTCGGCGATCCGGGTGCCGGGCCAGCCGAATTTCTTCATCGTGGCATTCGCCTGGGCGGTCATTCTGGTCTCCAGAGCGGGCTTGGCGTCCGACCCTAGGGGGACGCCGCCGAGGGGGCAAGCGCCACCCCGGTCTCCATTCCGCCGGGCAGCGCGAAGTGCAAGGCGGCTCCGTCTTCCAACGTGCCCGCGCGTGTCACCCGGCGCTCGGTCAGGGTCAGATGCCAGCCGTTCGATGCGCGCTCAATGGCCAGTCTGCGCCAGGCGCCCTGATCATGACCTAGCAGCGGGGTCATGCTGGCCGAGGGCGCGCCGATGACCGGCAGGCGGCCGGACCGGGTGTCGATCCACGACAGATCGGCACGATGGGTGTGCCCGTGCAGGACCAGTTCGGCTCCGCGCGCTTGAATAACCTCGACCAGCGCCGCGCGGTCGCGCAGCGCCTTGCGCCATATGCTCACCTCGGTCGGCGCGTGATGGACCAGGATCACGCGGCAAAGCCCCTCGCGCCCGGTGGCTTCCAGAATACCGTCCAGCGCCGCGCATTGCGCGGCCCCGACCCGTCCGCTGGCCATCAGGGGCGCAGTCGCCACGGCGCTGGAGACCCCAATCAGCGCCACTGGCCCGCGCCGGCGCAGCCACGGAAATCCCGGGCGTCCGTCATCGCCGCTCAGATAAGACGCCCAATGGCGCATCATGCGCTGCGTGAAACCGCGCGTCAGGGCCTCGTGATTGCCGGGGATGACGCCGACCTGATCCGGCGGCCCCAGGGCGTCCAGCCAGGCAGCGCCCGCCTCGAATTCGCTTTCCAGCGAAAAGTTCACCAGATCGCCCGTCATCGCGATCGCATCGGGCGCGGTAGACTTCAGATCGGCTACGATCACGTCGGCGATCTCCGGCCGGTGCAGCTTGTGCCGGCGCCGCAGCCAATTCGCATATGAAAGCGCGCGCTTGGAGAAAAGCTCGGCCATACCCGGCACCCCCAGCGGCATATGCGGATCGGTCAGATGGGCGATAACCAGGTGATCGGGCAAATTTTCGTCCAATTGGAGCGCCGGGCGCTTTTCAGAGGTGGCCGATAGGGTTACCAATTGTCAGGGCAGAAAAGAAGGCATCGAGCATGACTGCGCGCAAGGTTTTGGTTGTCCGGCCAGGGGGGCCGGCGGCCTTCGGCATGACTCCGTCCCAGCGTTTGGCGAGGCAAGCGGAGCGCCATGAGATGAATATGGCGGCCTCGGCTGAAGAGGCGGATCTGGTCATCCGCGGCGACCATATCTACGGCACCACGCTGTTTGCGGCCCTGTCCGAGGCGGCACCCGGCACGGTGCTGACCGACGATCTCGGCCGGGCGCTGGCCTCCCGCTGTGACGATCTCAGCCGCGACTGGGCGCTCGCGCTGCTGGACCAGGACACGCCCAGTGCCGCGCTGCCGGACCAGGCGACCGGACAGAAGCCGATGGACCTGGCCGGCCAGCACAATGCACGTCAGCGAAAGAAGGCCCCGCCCCTGCTCCGCCCGGCCACCGACCGGAAGAACGTGGAACAGGCACTTTTCGATGACAGCTACAAGGGCGTCACCGATCTGGTGACCAAGCATGTCTGGCCGCCGCTTGCGCTTCCCGCGACGCGCTGGTGCGCACTGAACGGAATAACGCCGAACCAGGTCACCTATGTTGGCGCGGCACTCGTGGTGGCCGCTTTCGTGCTGTTCTGGCATGGGCTGTTCGCGCTCGGCCTGATCGCCGCCTGGATCATGACCTTCCTTGATACGGTCGATGGCAAGCTGGCCCGGGTGACCCTGCAATCCTCGCGCATCGGCGACGTGATGGACCACGGGATCGACCTGATCCATCCCCCGTTCTGGTATTGGGCCTGGGCTGTAGGATGTGCCGCGATTGGAGATCCCATGGGCGATGGCGGCTGGACGCTGGGGATCATCGTCGTCGGGTACATTCTGCAGCGCATCGAGGAGGGCGTGTTCCTGTCTCTCTTTGGCATGGAGATCCATGTCTGGCGCCGCTTCGACAGCCTGTTCCGCCAGGTGACCGCCAGGCGCAACCCGAACATGCTGATCCTGACGCTCGCCGCCCTCCTCGGCGCCCCGCGCGAGGGGTTAATTGCGGTCGCGGTTTGGACCTCTCTCTGCTTACTGGTGCATCTCGCGCGGATCGTCCAAGCCCTTGCGGCGCGGCGCAACGGCCCGTTGATCTCGTGGCTGGCCGAGGCGTGATCCGACCGGCGCTGGTCCGGAACCCCGCCAGCACCGAAAACCTCAGGGGAGCGCCCGCCGAGCTGCCGGACGGCGCGCATCTGATCAGCGTCCAGACGCTCGACGCGCTCGGCCCGGCATTATCAGAGGCCAGGGATAATCAGATCGATCTGCTGATGATCGATGGCGGCGACGGCACCATACGCGAAGTGCTGAGCCGGTTGCCCGAAATCTGGGGCTCCACCCTGCCCCGGATCGCGCTCCTGCCGCGAGGCAATACGAACCTGATCGCCCGCGAGGTCGGCGGGCTGGTCCCGGGCACGGCGGGCGAGCTGTTGGATCGCCTCGCGCACGGCCAGACAGTCAGCACTTGCCGCAGATACCTGCTTCGCGCCGATCGCGCAGGCGCCGCGCCGCTCCGGGGTTTCATCCTGGGATGGGGCGCCTACGCGGAAGGCACCCGCCTCGCGCGCGAGGAGATCCAGTCACGCGGCACCGGCCAAGTCGCGCTCGCGGTCCTCTCGGTGCTCCGGCGCACCCTGATCGGCGCCAGCGGGCGTGCGCTGAGGCAGGGCATCGACGCGCCCCTTGCACCCGACGGCCGCGCGACCCGGCCAGGCAACAGTCTCATGGGTCTTGCAACGACGCTGCAACGGCCACTCGTGGCCGGATTGAACCCGTTCTGGGGCGACGGTGACCAGCCGATCCGCTGGCTCGACGTGCCTGCACCAGCCCCATATCTGGCCGTCGCCGCCCCCTTCATGGCATTCGGCCGGCCGCTCAACTGGATGCACCAAAAAGGTTATCTGAGCGGTCGGTCACATCGGATCGAGGTCATGCTGAATCATCCCTTCGTCATGGATGGCGAGGCATTCGATCCACCAGAAGAGGGGCCCTTGGTCCTCTCCGCCGAGGAAGAGGTGGTCTTTTTGTCGCTGTGAGATAGAGACGCGCGCGGCTCGACATCGCGCCCATGCGGGCGTATCAAAACGGCCACGAGCACGAGGATCGACGTCCATGACGGAAGCAACGGCGGCAAAGACAGCATTGCCGGAGGAAATGGACCCCGATGGCGCTGCAACCGAGGGCGCGCCGGCAAAGCGCAAGCGCCCGCCCAAGCCGCAAACCCTGAAACGGCCGATGCGCAAGCGCGTCAAGCGCTATGGCAAGCAGCTGACCCGTTGGGTTGCGGGCTATCAGGCGCGCCAAAGCCTGGTGCCGGACACGCCGTTTATCGATCCGGCCAACTTCCCCTTCTTGAAGGAATTCGAGGAAAGGTGGGAGGAGATCCTGCCCGAGGTCAGGAACGTGCTGAAGTTTCGCGAGCATATCCCCGGGTTCCAGGATGTCTCGCCGGACCAATATCGGATCGCGACCGCAAACAATTGGAAGACCTTCTTCCTCTATGGCTTCGGCAATCCGCTGCCCAAGAACTGCGCCCAGGCGCCCGTGACCGCGTCGATCATCGCCAAGGTGCCGAAGGTGCACACGGCCTGGTTCTCGATCCTGGCTCCGGGCTACCACATCCCGCCCCATACTGGCGTCACCAAGGGGATCCTGAGGGCACATATGGGCCTGATCATCCCGGAGGCGCGCGACAAATGCCGCATCCGGGTCGGCGACGAATGGAAAAGCTGGGCACCCGGCAAGATCTTCGTGATCGACGATACCTACGAGCACGAAGTGAAGAACGAGACCGACGAGGAGCGCGTGGTCTTGCTCCTCGACTTCAACCGGCCCATGCGCCTGGGCGGCCGGATTGCCAATTGGCTGTTGATGAAGGCGATCAAGCTGACCGCCTTTTATCAGGAGCCGAAGAAGAACCTTTTGGATTACGAAGCCAGGTTCGAGGCCGCGGCCAAGCGGGCCAACGAAAATCTGGAGAAGCTGGCAGACCTTTGATGGCGCCCGAAACGGCCGCTGGCCTGCAAAGCCTGATCGAGGGCGAGCTTGATCGCGATCCGGGTCCGCGCGCCCGGGCCATGTCGGAAAAACTGGCCGCCCGGCCCGGCGTCGCCGCCGTTTTTTTCTATGGCGCGCAAACGCGCGGCGACGCGGCGGCGACCGATGGCGGCGGTCCGCTCGATTTCTACGTCCTGACCGACAGCAACATCGCCTATCACGGCGCCGGCCTCTCGGCGGCCGCCAATGGCGTGCTGCCGCCCAATGTCTATTACGAGCGGATCGAAGATAGCCCGCCGATCGAGGCCAAGGTCGCGGTGGCGACGCTCGCCACATTCCGCGCTCGGATGCGGACGGGCTCGCTGGACACAACCTTTTGGGCACGGTTCGCGCAGCCGGTGATCCTGACCTGGGCACGCGGCGCTGCGGAACGCGACGCTGTCATCGATGCGGTCACCGCCGCGGTGAGGACAGCGACCTGGTGGGGATCACGATTTGCCCCGACGAAGGCTGACACAAAGGCATTCTGGCAGGCGCTCTTCGCCCGCACATACGGCTCGGAATTGCGGGTCGAAGGCGGCGGGCGCGCTCAGCAGCTGATGGCTGCCGCGCCCGAGCGTTATCGGCAAATCCATGCATGGCTGGCCGAGGCAGTGGACGAGCCGGAACGACGCCGCGCCGCCACAGCCTGGCGATGGCGCGCAGTGCTGGGCAAATTCAGGAACCTCGCCCGGCTCACCAAGGCCGCCTTCACCTATCGCGGCGGCTTCGCCTATGCGCTGTCAAAGGTCGAGCGCCATTCCGGCAAGCCGGTCGAACTCGCGCCATGGCAGCGCCGCTGGCCCTGGCTGGCCGCGCCTTTCGTCCTTTGGCGCCTCTGGCGCGAAAAGCGGTTGAGATAGAACATCTTGCGCATCAGCCAGAACAGCACCGGCGCCCGGCCAAGTTGACGCGGCCGGTTGCGCGGGTCAGTCTGCCATCGATGACGACACCATTGGATCAATGGAAGAGGGCGGTGGAGTTGGGCGACACCGCTTCAGTTCGCGCACTCTTCGCCGCCCACCCGGAACTCGACGGCAATGTAGACGACCGGATCTTCGCGTTCGACAGCTCGGCAATCTTCTGTGCGCGGAAGAACCTGGACCTGGTCGATCTGCTGATCGAGCATGGTGCCGACATCAATCAGAAGACCGGCTGGGGAGCCGGCGGCTTTGGAATCCTCGAGGGGCTCGAGACCGATGCCGCCCAGCCGTTGATCGAAAGCGGCGCTATAGTCGATATCTGGGCCGCGGTGGGCCTGAATGACACGAAGCAGACGCACGAGCTTCTGGACCGGAACCCGAGCCAGATCGCCGCGCCAGGTGGCGATGGCAAGCATCCGCTCCACTACGCACGTGATGTCCAGATGGTCGACTTCCTCGTCGATTGCGGGGCCGACCTGAATGCCCGCTGCGTCGATCACGGCTCGACGCCGCTGCAATATTTGATCAAAGACCGCGATATCGTGCAGCGCCTACTCGACCACGGCGCTGTGCCGGACATTTACATGGCCGCGTATTGGGGCGACCTGGATCAGGCCAAGCACTGCGTCGATGCGGACCCCGCTTGTTGCGATGCCCGTCTGGGCGACGGTGAATGGACCAACCTCGGCAAGGGCGACATCTACAAATGGACCATCGAGCACGATGCGACCCCATTGCAGGTTGCGCGGGCGCGCGGCCATGACGATTTGGTCGCGTTCATGATGTGCCACGCCTCGCCGAAATGGAAATTGACCGATGCCATTTGGCAGGGCGACCGCGCCGCGGTGGATGCGATCTGCGCCCAGCACGCCAGCGCACGCGACGACCTGATCGCAAGCGATCCCGCGGCCCTGACCAGGGCGGTCTGGTGGTACTATCCGGACGCCGTGAAACTGTTGCTAGAACTCGGATTTGATCCGCACCAGACCGGTGTCCACGCCTCGTCGCCGCTCGACCGTGCCGCCTTCCATGGCTATGCCGACATCATCGAAATGCTGCTGACACACGATCCGGAGCCTCCGGTCCACGGGAAGAATGAATTCGGCGGAACACCGTTGGGGGCGTCCCTTTACGGCCTCAACAACGGCTGGAAGACCGGGCATCCGCAGGATCATGTGAAGTCTGCGAGACTGTTGATCGAGGCGGGATCGGCCGTGAGCGAGGGATACCTCGGCATGGGAAATGCCGAAACCGACGCATTGATCAGGGATCGGCTCGCGCGGAGCTAGCCCTCCGCAGGCGCGGAATGTTCAATTGATGTGAGCCAGTGGCTCAGTCAGCCATCTCGTAGACGCCCGCCAGAAAATTGTCCTTCGCTTTCGAGCGGCTGAGCTTGCCGGACGAGGTGCGAGGCAGCGCGCCTGGCGCCGACAGCGCGACTCGGGCCTCGATCCCCACCGTCTTGCGCACAACCGCCTGGACCGCCTGGCGCAGGGCTTCGCGCTCGCCCAAGTCGCGCCGGCGGCATTCGATCACCAGGCCAATCCGATGGTCATCCGCGGCCTCGTCCCCCTCATCGGCCAACTGGAAGGCCGCGACGCTTCCCTCCTTGGCGCCATCGACGGTCGACTCGATCGACCACTCGATGTCCTGCGGCCAGATGTTACGGCCGTTGACGATGATCAGATCCTTGACCCGGCCGGTTACGACGATCTCGCCGTCGCGCATGTAGCCCAGGTCGCCGGTGTCGAGCCAACCGTCCGGCGAGAGAACCCGCGCGGTCTCTTCCGGGTTGCCGTAGTAGCCCTGCATCAGGCTGGGGCCACGCGTGAATATCTGTCCCACCTGACCATCGGGAAGGCATCGGCCGTCCTCGCCGCGCACTTCTAGGTCGTGATCCGGCAGCGGGCGGCCGCAAATGGCGAAGTCCCGGCTGCGCGCACCGCCCGCCGGCGGCACTGCGACCCCCTCGTCGCGCAGACGGTCGATATCGACATTTTCGGTGCGCGCGCCGGCACCAATCTGCGCGAACGTCAAGCCCAGCGCTGCCTCGGCCATGCCATAACTCGGCAGAAACGCCCTAGCATCAAACCCGTGCGGCGCAAAGGCCCGGTCGAAATTTCGCAAGTTCGTCGTCTTGATAATGTCTCCGCCGATCCCGGCGACGCGCCAGCCGGAAAGGTCGAGAGTGTCGGAATGGCGGGCACGACGCGCCGCCAGATCATAGCCGAAGGACGGCGAATAACTCAGCGTACCCCGGTTTCGGCTGATCAGCTCGACCCAGATCCCGGGGCGCAGGATGAAGTCGCGCGTCGTCAGGAAGTCCGCCGATAGCTGACACGCGATCGGCACCATCACGCAGCCGACCAGACCCATGTCGTGGTAATAGGGCAGCCAGCTGACACCGCGATCCCCTTCACGCACCTGCAGGCCGAACTCCGCCATCGCGCGGATGTTCGCCATCATCGCGCCGTGGGTTACCGCGACCCCCTTCGGGAAGCTGGTCGTGCCCGACGAGAACTGCAGATAGGCAATGTCGTTCGCGTTGGTCTGGCCGTCCGGAAGCCCGCTGGCCGCATCGTTTTCCAGATCGCCGGCCGTGCCGACGAAATTCAGGGGCCGGTCGGACAGGGATTCGGAAATCCAGTCGCGGAACATCTTTGGCGCGATCGCCGCCGAGATCTGTGCAACATCCGCAATCCGGCGCAGCTGCTCGCCATAAGCCAGGCGTGAGCCGAAAGCGCTGGGCAACGGCACCGGACACGGCACCAGCTTCGCGTAGAGACACCCCATCAGCGCGCGGGAGAAATCCGCCTCAGTCTCCGCAACGATCGCAACGCGGTCGCCGGTCTCGAGCCCTCGGGCCAGCAGCCGGGCACCCAGCAGGCGGGCATCCTCGCGCATCTGGCCCCAGGTGATCAGGTCGGCCAGTTCTCCGCGCGCGGTATAGAAATTCATGCCGCCGGCGCCGCCAGCAGCGTAGTCGAGCGCATCGGTCAAATTGGCGAAGTCGCCAAGTCGACTCGCGATGCCGTTATCGGTGGGCGTCGGCGTCAGCGCCGGCATCTCTCTGCCCTATCCCTCGGTTCGTACCGGACGTCCACTGTGGGACATGTCAGTTTTACGTGGCGGATAGCATTTGTCCGGCTCCGAATAAAGCCCATACCCCGATTTAACGCCCATTCCGCCTGCGGCATCACGGCACCCTGCGCCTGGAACATCCCCAGAACAACACTGCGGTACAATTCCTTCAAATCTTGGCCCTCCGACGCGCGCAAGTGGGGTTTCCCTTGCGGCGTGGGCCATTAAGCCGCCATAAGCGGCGCCGAAGCCGATGCAATCCGGACACAGCCCCGGACAGAGCACCGGGCACTGCGCCGGAAACAGCGCCAGACACAGCCAAGACTCTTACGGGAAGTCGCGCTTTGCAAAAGATCCTGATGCTCTTCTTCCAGGCCAATGGCACGCGGCCAGTGATCGTGCTGCTGTGCCTGCTGCTGGGCGGCTTGGCCGAAGGGTTGGGGCTGGCGAGCCTGCTGCCCGTCTTGACCATCGCGATCGATGGCGAGGGCGCGGCCGAGGGCAGCTCGGCGGCGATATTCATGGATGCTCTGTCATCCGTCGGTCTGCCGACGACGCTGGGTTTCCTGGTTGCGTTGTTCATCGCCGGGATCGTCGTGAAGAACCTGCTGATCCTGGCGGCGATGACCTATGTGGGATACTCGGTCGCCCATGTGGCCACGGGTTTGCGGCGCGACCTAGTCGACAATCTGCTGAAGGTGCGCTGGGGCTATTTCACCCAGCAACCGCTCGGCCGGATCACCAATTCGCTCAGCGTCGACGCGACCCGAGCGGGCCAAGCCTATCTCTCGGCGGCGAATTTCCTCGTGAACGCTATCCAGGCAACCGTCTACGCGGTCGTCGCGATGTTCGTTTCCTGGAAGGTGGCACTTGTGGCCCTGGCCGTGGGCGGCGCGATCGCGGCGTTTCTCAGCTTCCTCGTGCGCTCGGCCAAGCGGGCGGGCCGGCGCCAGACCAGCTACACCTCCGATTTCATCACCTATCTTTCGGACGCCCTCAACAACATCAAGCCCCTGAAAGCGATGGCGCGGCAAGAGAGCTTCGCCCGCTTGATCGACAAGAACATCAAGGGCCTGCGCCGCGCGCTCCGACGTCAAGTGGTCGCCAAACAGGCGTTGAAGAACCTGGACGAGATCCTGAACGTCGTCTTTTTGGGTGTCGGCCTCTTGGCGGCGATCGTCTATTGGAAGGTGCCGCCTGCCGAGCTGGCGATCATCGCGATCCTGCTGATCCAGCTGGTCAATTCGATCGGCCGTATCCAGAAGGAATACCAGAACGCCGCGATCTTCGAGAGCGCCTATTACAACGTCCAGGATCAGATCGCCGAAAGCAGCGCCGAGCGTGAGACCGATCGCGGGACTGCACTGCCGAGCTTCGAGACCGGCTGCGAGCTGGTCAATGTCAGCTTTTCGCATCCCCGAACGCCGGTCCTGCGCGATGTCTCACTGGAATTCCCGAAGGGCACGATCACCGTGCTGACCGGCCCGTCCGGCGCCGGCAAGACCACCATCACCGATCTGGTGATCGGCTTCCTGACGCCGGATAGCGGCCAGGTCCTGGTCGATGGCCGACCCTTGCAGGACTATGCGCTGAAGGCCTGGCGCACGCTGATTGGCTATGTGCCGCAGGAGTTGGTTCTGTTCCATGATTCAATCTTCTCCAATATCGCGCTCGGCAACCCCGAGATCGGCGAGAACGAGGTCCGCGCCGCTCTCAAGGCCGCGGGCGCGCTCGATTTCGTCGAGACGATGCCAGAGGGCATGCACACAGAGGTGGGCGAAAAGGGCGCCAAGATTTCTGGCGGCCAACGCCAGCGGATCGCGCTGGCCCGCGCGTTGGTGACGAACCCGAAACTGCTCATCCTCGACGAGGTGACCAGCGCACTCGACCCGGACACCGAACGCGCGATCGTCGAAAACATCCGCTCGCTCGCGAACAATGCCACGGTGATCGCCATCACGCACCGCGCGGCAATGCTGGATATCGCGGATCAGGTCTTCGAGCTGATTGACGGCCAAGTCGTGGCGACCAGCAAGGGACAGCCGGTCAGCAACGTGGTCTAGGCAGTAGGGGTATAGGGCGGGGTTCACCCCGCCGTTTGGACGTGGCGGGATCAATCCCGCCCTACGAAGCCAGGCGGTCCACCGGCGAGCCGATCGCGGCCAGAACCTCATCGACACCCGGTGCGGTTTCCAGCTTTTCCAGCGCATCGTGGCGCAGATGGTCGCTGACCATCTCGCTTTCGATCATCGCCCGGTCGATTTGGCCGGTATCGACACATTCCTTCATCATCGCGAAGAAGAACGCCTCCTGCCGCGCATCCGGATGCGCCTTGTAGCGCCCGGGCAGCTTGATCGAGGCCATTGGCAGGAACTTGCCGATGAACGGCACCCGGTTGGTGAAATCGATCGGCAATCCGGTCTTCCAGGGCTGGGTGCGCCGCTTGGTGTTGTGCAACAGCCGCGTCTCCGGGTTCAGCCGGTCGAAGTCGTTCCAGTGCTCGGCTAGGAAGCCGATCGAGCCCGCGGGCTCGTGGGTCAGCAGCATCCAGTTTTCGTAATCGACCTCGCCTCGGAATAGCTGTTCGAATTGGACCTCCAGGTTCCAATGCGTCAGTTTCGCGCAATCGAGCAGCATCACGCTCGACGCGATGTAATCGTTGCGCTTGTTGTGGCCGGGACGCGGCCGGGCGCAGATCGCCTTGCCTTGCATGTCGTGCTGCATGAGCTCGTTGATGTCGCGGACAGCAAAGATATCCGGGTCGATCACCACCGCACGGCCCTGGTAGCCCATCAGCTTCGGTGGTGCGAACCGCAACGGCGTGAAGGATTGCAGGTCGTTGTTTTCCCACGCCCGCCAATTGCCCGAACGCAGAAATTTCCGCCCCTCATAGCCTTCGAAGAAGGGAAAATCCTCGCGGCTGATGATCTTTACGTCGAACGCATCCGGATCGGCCGAAGTGCGCTTCAGCGAGTGCCGCCCGATGATCGCACCGACCATCTGCTTGGCGTTGGTGTGGATGAAAACTGTATTCTTCACGGGGCTCTGCTCGTCCTCTGCGGGAGGTCGCTGAAAGTACTCCCAGCAAGGTCGAAAGTCCAGCCGGGGGCCAGCGCTTGACAGGGCAAGGCGGGCGCGACATTCAGGCGCTGTCATCCGTCAGGAGCCTCGCCTTGCCTGCAATATCGGTCGTGATGCCGGTCTATAACCGCGCCGACAGCGTCGGCCGGGCCGTGGAGAGCGTGCTGGCACAGGATTTCGGCGGTTTCGAGCTGATCGTGGTCGATGACGGCTCGACCGACGGCACGCCCGAGGCGGTCGAGGCTTGTGGAGACCCCCGCATGCGCTGCCTGCGCCAGCCCAGCAACATGGGCGGCAACGCGGCGCGCAACCGTGGCATCCGCGAGGCGCAAGCACCGCTGGTCGCCTTCATCGACAGTGACGACGCCTACCTGCCCCACAAGCTCGGTTTCCTGGTCCGCTATTTCGAGCAAAATCCCCAGGTAGACGCGCTGGTCGATAGTTTCCGCCTGGACTATCCGCCCGAGAAGGGAAAGCCGCCCGCTTCGCGGATAAACCCGGTCCTGACCACCAGCGGCGAGGTCGAGGAGGCGGTCTTCGCCCGGCGCCTCTACAAGGCGACACCCGCCTTTTGCGTGCGGCGCGATGCGCTGATGAAGGTCGGGCTGTTCGACGAAACCCTGAAGCGGCGCCAAGACATGGACCTGATCCTGCGGCTCTGCCGCGCGGTCAACTGCGCCTCGACCGACCAAGTGCTGTGGATCAAGCAATGGTCGGCGGACTCGATCTCGGCCAAGCAGGAAACGTTTGCGACCGCCGTCATCCAGATGTGCGAGCGCCACCCCGATTACCTGACCCGGCCCGCCTTTCGCACCGGCCTCGCCCGCGACGTGGCACGCCACTTCCTGCGGCTGGTCGCCCAGGGCAAGCTCGCCGCCGCCGCACGGGATTTCCGCCGCTGCGCCGCATTCTTCGGCGGCGGCACCTTCGCCAGGCTCTGGGGCGCGGGGTTGTGGGAGATGGGCCGGCGGTTGGTCGCAAGTCGGGAAGTTTGAGCCGGCCGCAACGTGCGGCCGGATCAGAGACGGACGAAATTCACCCGTCCGCCAGGATCGGCTGCTGCGTGCCGCCCCGGGGCAACTCCTCGAAGCTACGCGTCGCCGCGCTCCACAGTTCGCCCACAAAGGCGGCGCTGAAGAAATAGAGCGAGTAGGCCATCGCCAGCGGCCGCTTCCAGACCGGCAGATCGACCTCGCCCCCCTTGGTCCAGATGCGCAACCAAGACCGCCCCACCTTGTTGCCGAAGAAATAGAAGCAATAGGCCAGGCGGCCGATCCGCGACTTGGTGACCGTGTGATAGGCCAGCACGTCCCGGTCGGTGCCTGTCGTCCAGGCCCGCCACAGCAGGTACTTGCCGCCGGGCTGGGGGGCATGAATGCACATCGCATCCGCGGTGCGCACCCACTTGAAGCCCCGGCTGTCAATATCCCGCAGCCAGAAACCGCAGGCTTTCTTGAAGGCGCCCGGGATCTCGGGGAACGGATTGGCGCGGAAGAAGTCGGTCCGGAAGGCACAGTTATTGGCGTGGATCTTCTTGCGCTTCAGGGTCTGCTCGCGCTCGCTCGGCAGGTTCATGATCCAGGCAAGCGCCATGGTCTTCGAGAGCAGCGTCTCGTTCCAGCCGAGCACGGTGAACCCGCCAACTGCCATCACCTCCGGGTCCGCGAACGGCGCCAGCAGCCCTTCCAGCCAGCCGGGCTTTGGCCCCGCATCGCTGTCCAGCATCACCACGAAGTCGGTCTTGGTCTCGCTGACGCCGAAATTTTTCAGCTTGTAGTAAGTCAGGCCAGGGGTCGGAACCAGTTCCAGGTCGCACAGCTCGGACAGCTTCGGCGACACATGGTCGATCACGCCGCGGATGGTCGATTCCTGAACCGCGCCCTGGTCGTAGAGATACATGACCCGCGGCTTCTGCTCGAACCTGTTCGACAATCGCTCGAGCTCGTCCTCGAAGGCCGCCATGGCGCTGGCTGCCCACTCGTCATCGACGTCGATCGCGTTTTCCCACTCGATGAGGATCGTCACCGGGGGAAGTGACCCCTCCTGCGAACCGTTCTTACCACTCATCCTCGTCTCCATTTATCTTGCGGGGCGCCGGCCGCGTCCGCTATGCAAGCCCCATATGCAAGCCCCGTTGCGGCAACCCCTTAGACCATGTGAGCGGACCGTTCAAAGTGACGCATGAGCGCACCAGCCCGCCTTTGGTCTGGATACTCGCCGGACGCAGAACCGGGGACAATCTTCAACTCGAAGTCCTCGCGGATGCGCTCGGTTGGCCGCGCGAGGTCAAACGCCTTTCCTACCGCCGCAGCCATTTCACCTGGACGCCATATTATGGCCGGCTGGGCCCGTCAACCGCTCCGCTGACCCGCGATGCCCGCGCAGGCCTGGTGCCGCCCTGGCCGGACCTGGTTCTGTCCGTGGGTTGGCGCAGCGCCCCGGTAGCGAGATGGGTGGCGCGGCAGGGAGGCGGGCGCTCGGTCGCGCTCGGCCGTCCCAGGGCGCCGCTCTCGGGATTTGACCTGGTGCTCAGCCCACCGCAATACCGGGTTCCCGAGGCCGAGAACCTGGTCAAGCTGCGCGCGCCCCTGACCCGCACCACGCCCGAGCGCCTGGCGCAAGCGGCCCAGCAATGGCGCGAACGCCTGGCGCACCTGCCGCGCCCGCTGATCGGCGCCCTGATCGGCGGCAATGCCTTTCCATACCGATTGACCGAAACGGCAGCGATCCGGTTGGGCGAACAGCTCGACGCGATGGCGCGGGCGCAAGGCGGCTCGGTTCTGATCGCCGGCGGGCCGCGTACGCCCAACGTTCCCGCGCGGGCTTTGCTGGCGCGGCTGACGGTTCCCCATCATCAGTTCCTTTGGGGCGATCAGGGCGAGAACCCCTATTTCGGCTATCTCGCGTTGGCAGACGAATTGGTGGTGACAACCGAAAGTGTCTCGATGGCGACCGAGGCCAGCCTGACCGGCAAGCCGGTTCACCTTTTCGACCTGCCGATGCTCACTGGCCCGCTTGCCCGCGGCGTCTACCGGTTCGATCATTGGCTGCGGAAAAGCGGCGGACCGGTCGGGCACGCTTATCTGGATCTGATCCGGAACGGCTGGCTGGTCATGCCGCGCGTCACGGAAGATTTTCACGAAGGATTGATTGCCGAGGGGCGCGCCCAGCGTCTGGGGGCTCTATCCGAAATCAAACCGCCCAACGGACCGCCCGAAGATCAGACCGCACGCGCCGCCACCGCCGTGCGCGCGCTCTTCGAAAGCTGTTGACGATCAGGCGGCGATATTGCCCGGCTTGAGCAGACCCAGTTCCTTGCCCGCCTCGGCGAAGATTTCCAGCGCCGCCGAAACCTGGCCCTCGTCATGGGCGGCCGAGACCGAGACGCGCAACAGCGACAGCGCATTCGGGGTCGCCGGCGGGATCGCGATATTCGTGTAAAGGCCCGCGTCGATCAGCAGGTTCCACAACGTCACCGCCGTCTGCGGGTCGGGCAGTTGCGGTGCCACGACCGGGCTGACCTCGGGGCCAAGCCGGTAGCCCATCTTCGCCATGCCCGCATAAAGGCGATGGCAGTTCCGCCACAGCCGTTCGCGCAATTCAGGGGCCTCAGCCATGCGCTGGAACGCCGCGCGCGCGGTCGCGACCGTTGGCGGGGTCATGGATGCGGTAAACATGTAGGGCCGGGAATAAGCGCGCAGCGCCTCGAATTCCTCGACATTCGAAACGCAGAAGCCGCCAGTCGTGCCGACGCTTTTCGAGAAGGTGCCGACGATATAGTCGCAATCGTCCTCGACACCGGCCTCCTGGCACTTTCCGCGGCTGGTCTCGCCCATCACGCCTAGCGAATGCGCCTCATCGACCAGCATATAGACATTCGGCCCCGCCTCGCGCTTGACCGCGGCGATCTCGGCCAGGGGTGCGCTGTCGCCAAGCATCGAATAGATGCCCTCGACAACAATGATCTTGTCGCCCGGCGTCCCCTCGAGCCGCGCCAAGCGCTTGGCCAGATCGTCTGGATTGTTGTGGCGGAACCGGATCGTCTCGCCATCGCTCATCTTGCAGGCATCATAGATCGAGGCATGGCTGTCCGCGTCGATCAGCAGGTGGTCGCCCTTGTCGGCCAACCCCGAGATCACGCCTAGATTGGCCAGGAAGCCGGTCGAATAAAGGATTGTCGCGCGCTTGTCATAAAATCGCGCTATCTCCTGCTCTAGCGCACGGTGCAGTTCGTAAGTGCCATTGGCAATGCGCGACCCGGTCGTGCCCACGCCATGCTCGCGCGCGGCGGCGACCGTGGCTTCGACGCAGGCTTCATCAAAGGTCAGGCCAAGATAGTTGTTGGTGCCGAACAGCATGATCGGTTTGTTGCCCAGTAAGGCCTCGGTCGGCGAGACGATACGGTCAAACTGAAGTGATGTCGGATCGCGGCCCAGCGCCTTCAATTCGCTATAGGCCGACTGCATCGCGGCTGCGCGATTCTTGATACCCATAAGCCTCGTGCCCTTCCGTTCACCTATATTTCCGCTTTCCGGCTCATGCCGTGCCGCGGCACCACCCTGCCCCAATCATCAAACGCTGGCACCCGCGGCGGTCAGCCTGCGGACCACGCCTGCCAGGTCACTCACCGTACGCACTTCAGCGATCTCGTCCAGCGGCACGCTGATATCGAACTCGTCCTCGAGTTCCATCACGAAATCCATCACGCTGACCGAGTCCAGGCCGGTATCCTCGACAACGTTCGAATCCATCGCGATTTCGCGCTCGCGGTTGATCTTGCTTCTCAAGAGATCCAAAACGCGCGTGTCGATATCGTCCAACTCGGCCATCCTGACATCGATCATATGTTGCGATCTTATATCGCGGACATCTTCGGTCCAGCGTCCATTTCCGGCGTTCCTTCGGTTCGCCCCCGTTCGGCGCCCAGCGATCGGCACGGAACGAGCCGGCCCCGATTTCGCTGACATCCGCCACGGTTCGCAGCCGGCCCAAACCGCCGGCTGCATTAGTCTTACATCGCGCTCGTTGCAATAGCGGGCGCTTCGGCCGCGACGGCGAACCGCGCCACCTTTTCCTCGGCAATCGGCAGATCGCGCAGGAAATCGATTTCGCTCCAGGCCATACCCTCGATCGAGACCAGGCCGACACCACCAGCCTGAGCCAGCTCATCGATGATCGACAAATACCAGCGCTTCAAGGTCGCCTGATCCTTCAACGCCGCGCCCATCGCATCGACAAAGCGGCTGCCACCATCGCCCTGGAACCGGATCATGCCGATCGACTCGCCATCCACCGGCAATTCGAGAGTTTTACCGATGGCGGTAAGCCGCGTTCCGTCGCGGCGGATCTTCATGTCGTCGGCGTCGTAGCTGGCCTTGCGGTCGACGGTGACCGAGATCGGTGCCTCCGCGGTGTCGAGCACATGCTGCGCGATCGCCGCCTCGAACAGTGTGTCACCGTTCAGTAGCAGCGTATCCTCGCCGATCAGATCCTTGGCTGCCCAGCAGGACCCGATGTTATCGGCGACCGTGAAGAAGGGATTGTAGAGTGTGCGCACGTCAGCCGGCACATTCGTCGTCATCAGCATCGCATCGACGGCATCGGCGCAGAACCCGGTCACAACCGAAATCTGCTCCACGCCAGCCGCGGCGAGCGACCGGATCTGCCATTCGAGGATCGTACGCCCGGAGATCGGCACCAGACATTTCGGACGCGCATCGGTCAGCGGCGACAAACGCTTGCCCTGCCCGGCACTCAAAATTACCGCGTTAGTCATTGTCCCTCGGCTTTCGTTCTTTCAGCTTAACGCCGATTTATCTGTCCCTCGGCTTTTTTCGCCGGTCGTTATGTCATCTTTTTCTAAGGGTTTTTTTGGGCAAGCCAATCGGTTCGCATTACAAATATTGTTTCAGTTCCTTGCGAAAAGCCTTTGGAATAGATAGCGATTTACTCCTAACCGGTCAGAGCCATCGGTGCTCGCGGTACCAAGCGACGGTCTGAGCGAACCCCTCCGACAACGAAGTTTTTGGCTGCCACAACTCGGCTGGCGGCTGGTCGGCCGGGTCCGACCCCCAATCTGGATGAAGGATCTCGCGGGCCTTGGGCGTGGTCAGCATCGCCTCGCCGCCCGCCACGCCGGCAACATCACCCGCCAGTCCAAGAGCGCGGACCGCGAAGGCCGGCAATTTCACCGCACGGGGACCGCGCCCCAACGCACCCGCTACCTCCGACGCCAATTGCGTCCAGGAATAACCTGAATAGTTTCCGTCGGTTAACTCAAATACCCTTCCGGAGATGGGGCGTTCGGCCAGGGCAATGATTGCATTGATCACGTCATCGACATGGATCGCCGTAACTCGCGCCGACGCGTCGTTCAGCATCGGCTGGACCGGACCGTTTGCGGCACGGAAGATGCGCAATGTCTCGCGGTCTCCCGGCCCATAGATCGCCGCCGGGCGAAGGATCGACCACGGGGCATCCGCGCCGATGCGGGACAATTCGGCCTCGGCCGCCGCTTTCGAGGCGGCGTAATGCGACAGCTCGGGCGCGCGCGCTGCCATCGAGGAGAGATAGACGAAATGTGACACAAAGCCGTGATCACGCCAGGCTTCCGCAAGCCTGGCAGTGCCCGCGGCATTCGCGCGCAGGAAATCTGCGCGGCCCCGCCCCTTGATCGCGCCGGCCAGGTGAATGACCGCGTCAGCCCCTTCGACAAATCGTCCAAGCGCTGCGCTATCGGCGAGATTTCCCTGAACAACCTCGATCGCCGGTCCCGGAATGGCATCGAAGCGCGGCATCGAGCGAACCAGCGCCCGAATGCGCCAGCCGCGCCGCGCCAGTGCGCCCGCCAGATGGCCGCCGACAAAGCCGGTGATCCCGGTTACGGCAGCCAGGCGTCTGTTTTCGTTTTCGTTCATACCCGTCTCGGAAGCCGGGGGATTTGGTATGCATTGCAGTGGAGGATGGCAAGGTTCCGGATCAGCCCGCCAGCACCGCCTCTTCGACGATGCTCAGTGCCCGATCCAGGTCGGCCTGGGAGATCACCAACGGCGGCGACAGGGTCAATACCGACCCCTGGCTGATCTTGAAGCTGAGCCCGGCCTCCAGGCATCGGTAGTAGATGCGTTCGGCCAATTCGTGCCCTGGTTCTCGGCCTTCCTTGTCCGCGACAATCTCGACGCCGAACATCAGGCCCCGGCCCCGGACGTCGCCGACGAAGGGCGAGCGTTCCATCAGATCGTGCAGCCGGCCGATCGCGTGGCGGCCCAATTCCTCGGCGCGCGCGGCCAGGCCTTCCTCCTCGACGATCTGTATCGTCGTCAGCGCGGCCCGCGCTGTCACCGGGTTCTTCTCGTGCGTGTAGTGGCCGATGGCAAAATCGCCGGCGACATCCAGGTCGCTGCGTACGATCGCTGCCGCGACCGGCAGGATCCCACCACCCAGCGACTTGCCCATGACCACCATGTCCGGGGTCACCCCGTCACGCTCGGACGCAAAGAAACGCCCGGTCTTGCCGAGCCCGGTGGGGATCTCATCGAAGATCAGCAAGACATCATGGCGGTCACACGCCTCGCGCACGGCCCGCCAGAAGCCGGGTGGAGGCACGTAGGGAACCGCCCGCATCGGCTCGGCGATCACGGCGGCCACATCGCCCTCGCGGCCCAGAACGTAGTCGACCATGTTGGCGCAGGCGAGACCGCAAACATCTGGTCCCGCATGGCCGTAGGGACAGCGGTAACAGGCGAATGGCGCCACATGCTCGGCACCCGGAACCAGCGGCCCTGCAATATGCGAGCGGAACGTGTGCTCGCCACCGACGCTCGCCGCGCCGAAGCCGGCGCCGTGAAAGGCATCCCAGAACGAGACAGTCTTGAAGCGCCCGGTCGCCGCACGGGCCAGCTTCAGCGCCACCTCGACCGCGTCCGAGCCCCCGGTTGTGAACAATACCTTGCCCAGATCGCCGCCCAGATTGGCCGTCGCACGGCTCGTCAGGGCTTCGGCGAGTTCCACCGCCGGCTCGCAGGTGAAGCGGCGCGGCGCGAAGCTGAGGTCGTCGATCTGCGCCTTGATGGCGGCAATCAGTTTGGGGTGGCCGTAGCCGATATGATGGACGCTGTTGCCATGGAAATCCATGAAGCGCCGCCCGGCCGTGTCCTCGATCCAGATGCCTTCCGCCTTAGCGATCGTGGATACCACGGGCGAGGAAAGGCTTTGGTGAAGGAAGACCGCGGCATCGCGTTTAATCAGGTCTTCGGTCGCGGGGTCGTCGCCGTTTGCGCGCCACTCTGCCCGAGCAGCGGAGGTGTTGGATTCCCCTTCCGTATGGGTCATCCGGCGACACCTTCCAGGGCGAGCATCATGGCCATGGCAGTGAATAGGTCTTTACATTGGTGAAGAACTTCATCGCTTCGAGGACACCTTCTTTGACTCCGTTGCCGGAGTCCTTGATTCCTCCGAAGGGAGACATCTCGATCCGATAGCCTGGCTGTTCCCAGATATTGCAGGTGCCGACATCCAGCCCGTTGATATAAGCGATGGCGCGGTTGAGGTCGTTGGTGCAAACCCCTGACGACAGGCCGAATTCCGTTCCATTCGAGATCGTCATGACCTCGGCGTCGTCGTCGGGCACACGCACGATTGGGACAATGGGGCCAAACGTCTCCTCCATCACCAGCTCGCTTTCGTGGGGCACCCGGTCGACCACGATCGGCGGCAAGAGCGCGCCCTTGCGGCCGGGGTCGTAGAGCACCTTGGCGCCGGCCTCAGCCGCCATGTAGACCCGCTTCTCGAACAGTTCAGCGGCCCGCGCGTGGATCACGCAGCCGAGCTGCGTCTCGGGGTCCTGGGGATCGCCGAAGCGGATTGCCTTCGCGCGCTCCAGGACCATCGGCACGAATTCATCGGCCACGCTCTCCTGCACCAGGATGCGCTTGACCGCGGTACATCGCTGGCCCGAATTGCCCGTCGCGCCAGCGACAGCGATGGTGGCGGCCTTTTCCAGATCGGTGGTCTTCAGATCGTTCAGCACGATCAGCGGATCGTTGCCGCCGAGCTCCAGGGCCGTGCGCTTGTAGCCCGCCTTCGACGCGATCAGTTTGCCCACGGGCACGCCGCCGGTGAAGGTGATGATGTCGATTTTCTCGTTGACGACCATCTCGTCGCCGATGTCCTGGGGCCAGCCCGTGACCACCTGGAACATCTCGGGCGGCAGACCCGCCTCATACAGAATATCCGCCAGTGCCAGTGCGGTCAGCGGCGTCAATTCGGTTGGCTTGCAGACCACACAATTGTTCGTGGCGATGGCCGGCGCGATCTTGTGGCTCACCATGTTGAGCGGATGATTGAAGGGCGTGATTGCCGAAATCGCGCGGACCGGCTCGCGCTTGGTGTAGATCTTGCGCGCCTTGCCCTGGGGGGTCAGGTCGCATGAGAAGACCTGGCCGTCATCCAGGATCGCCATCTGACCCGCCAACGTGAAAACGTCATAGGACCGTCCGGTCTCGTAGAGGGCGTGCTGGTGGCAGATGCCCAGTTCCAGGGTCAGCCAATGGGCCAGCCATTCGCGCTTTTCCCGGATAAGTTCGGCCGCGCGGAACAGGATCTGCTGGCGCTCGTAGCGGGTGAAGCCGGGCTTGTAGGCGGCGGCCACCTCGAAAGCCTCGCGGGCGTGTTCGGCATTGCCGGCGGGAACCGTGCCGATTACCTCGTCGGTATAGGGATAGCGGACTTCGAGAACGTCGTCCGCATCCACCTTGCGCCCGGCGATTCGCATCGGCTCGTGGCGGATGGCGGTCTCAGTTTTGTTCATGGGTCGCGCTCCTCAGGAAGCGGCCGCTAGCGCGGCATAGTAAAGGGCATCGAAGTTTCGCAGATCAGGAGCTACTGGCAGGTCCGGCAGCGCCCGGTTGACGATGAAGGGCACTTCCTGCTCGGTCAGCCCGCCATGGCTGCGCAGAGGCTCGTCCAGTGCCGCCAAGTCATGGCGGTCGGCCGACGTACCGACGGTCATGTTCTCTCCCGAGACCAGGACGATGTCTCCGATCCGGTCCGGTGGCAATTCGAACCGGGCACAGGCGGTCTCGCGGTCGAGCACCACGTCGATGCCCTCTACCGCGGCCAGACGGCCGATGATCGCGGCCCGGTCGGTGCCGCCCGGAAAATAGGCAGTGGCAAAAGACCCCAGCGCCCCATGATGCACCACGTAAGGATCGGTGATCGGCAGGATGACCCGCGCCACGGCCTTGCCCAGCCAATCGTCCAGCAGATCCTGCACATAGACGACCGCCGGCTCGCCGTCCGGCAGGTGCTTCGGCTTCATACCATGGTCGGCGGTCACCACGATCGCCGCCCCCATCGCATCGAGCTGGGCTAAATAGCGGTCGAACATCGCGTAGAAGGCATTCGCCTGCTCGTCGCCAGGTGCGTATTTGTGCTGCACATAGTCCGTAGTGGTCAGATACATCACGTCCGGCTTTTGCTCGGCCAGCAGCTTGACACCAACCGCGAAGACGAACTCGGAGAGCTCGGCCGAATAAACCTCGGGCACCGGCAGGCCCAGCCAGGCGGCGGCGTTGTCGATCCCGTGCTCGGCCGTTGTCGTTGTGTCCGACTTCTCAGACGAGAAGCACCAGGCCCGCCCCTCATCGAACTTCAGCCCGTGCCCTAGCAGCGCCCGCAACTTGTCCTTGGCGGTCACCACGGCCACCTTTGCGCCCGCATCGTAGAAGGCCTTGAAGACCGTCGGCGCGCGCAGAAAGCGCGGGTCATTCATCATAACTTCCTCACCCGTCTCGGGGTCGTAGAGGAAGTTCCCGCAGATGCCATGTATGGCGGGCGGGCGGCCGGTCGCAATCGACAGGTTGTTCGGGTTGGTGAAGCTAGGGATCACCGAATGCGCGAGCCGTGAGGTGCCCTTCTTCTCTATGGCTTCCAGCGCCGGCATCAGGCCAGCCGCGACGGCTTCATCCAAATATGCGGGCTCGCAGCCGTCCAGGCAGATAGCGATCGCGGGCGCCTTGGGGAACGGATAGGCGCGGCCGTTAGCCTCGACGGTGACGGGGGTCAGCTTGTTCATTCTCTCGCCCTGCTTTTCTCACTCGGCCCCGGCTAGTGCCGAGGCACGCATGTCGGCGGTCACTGCGGCGATCGCAGCCAGCGCGTCGCGCATGTGTCCTTGGTCCAGGTGCCCGATACAGCCGATCCGGAAGGTCTCGGCGACCGTCAGTTTGCCTGGATAGATCACATAGCCCAATTCCTTGAGCCGGTCATAGAATGTCTGGAAGTGGAACCAGGCCTCGTCCGGCACATGGAACGTCACGATGATCGGCGCCTGAAATTCGCCTGGCAGCAAGGTCTTGAACCCCAGCCCACGCATTCCGTCGATCAGCACATCGGCATTCGCCCGGTAGCGCGCGCGCCTGCCCGGCTGGCCCCCTTCCTCGAAGAATTCCTTCAGAGCTTGATGGAACGAGACGATCACGTGGATCGGTGGAGTGAAACGGTACTGCCCGTTCTGCACGAAGGCGCGCCACTGGTCGTAAAGATCCAAAACCAGCGTCGTGGCATTGCCTTGCGTCTCGGCCAGGGCTTGCTCGCGGCATAGAACGAAGCCCAGGCCCGGCACGCCCTCGATGCACTTATTGGACGATGCGGCGATCGCATCGCAGGGCGTCTCGGCCACATCCAGCGGCAGGGCGCCGAACGCGCTCATCGAGTCGACCAACAGGTGGCGCCCCTGACGTGCAACCACCCGCCCGATCTCGGCGATCGGATTCGAAATTCCGCTGGTGGTCTCGCAATGGACCGAGAAGACATGGGTGATTTCGCCGTCACCCGTCAGGATTGCCTCAACCTCGGCAAGGTCCGGTGGAGTGTCCTCGGCAGTCTCGTGAACCACGACGGCGCGCTTGGCGATCTCCAAGATTTTCTTCGCTCGGTGCCCGTAGGCCCCGTTGATCAGCAACAGGCATTTGCCAGTTGCCGGCACGAACGTGGTCAGCATCGCCTCGACCGCGAATGTGCCCGAGCCCTGCATCGGCACGGTGACGAAGCTGCCGACACCGTTGACGATTTCGGGAAGGCGATCCAACACCTCCTCATTCATGCGGAGGAACTCCGTATCTCGGGATCCCCAATCGTGGAGCATGGCCTCTTTGACGGAAAGTGATGTCGTAAGCGGCCCCGGCGTCAGCAGGAGCGGATCCCCGGTCTCGGAGATTCCGGGATTCATGTTCGTGATCAAGACTGCATCCTCATAGCAAGAGAGCTGGGCAAGAGAGCTGAACTTGCGTGCTCGATTATGGTTTTCCGCGATAGTTCCGATTTCTTACTTATTTGTAAAATCGTTATTATGGATGATATTGATAAGATAAATCGATAAGAAGAATCGACACTCTCAGGAGACCCTTCATGCGTTACGTTCAGCTCCGCGCCTTCCACAATGTTGCCGTCCGCGGCGGCTTCTCACGGGCGGCCGAGGCGCTTCATTTGACCCAGCCGGCGATCTCGGACCAGGTCCGAAAGCTCGAGGACGAATACGACCTGATCCTGTTCAATCGCCGCAAGAAACAGGTCAGCCTGACCAACGCTGGCCAACGCCTGCTCGAGATCACCCGACGATTATTCGAGGTTGAAAAGCAGGCCCACGACATGCTGTCGGAGTCGCGCTCGCTGCGCTCGGGGCTGTTGCGGGTGATCGCGGACTCCGCCCATCACGCCCTGCCGGTCATCGGCAAGTTTCGCGAACGCTATCCCGGGATCGAGCTATCGATCCACGCAGGAAACAGCGAGGATGTGTTGAGCCACCTTCTGAACTATGAAGCCGAGATCGGGATCCTGGGCGAGGTGCCCGAGGGCGAAAACTTCGAGGTGATCCGCCTTAGCTCATCGCCGCTGATCGCGTTTGCGGCCGCTGACCATCCGCTTGCCGACGACGGCTCCGTCACTCTGAAGGCTCTTGCCCGGCAGATGCTCGTCTTGCGTGAGCCGGGCTCCAAGACCCGGAGCAGCATCGAGGTGGCGGCAGCGGAACGTGGCATCAAGCTGAAGGCCTCGATCGAGGCCGAAGGGCGCGAGGCGGTGCGCGAGATCGTGGCAATCAGTGGCGGCGTGGGGATCGTCTCGGCCGCGGAGTTCGGACGCGACCCGCGCCTGGTGCCGCTCCGTATCTCGGATTGCGAGGTCATGCTCGACGAAGCGCTGATCTGCCTGGCCGAGCGGGCGGGCAGCAAACTGATCAACGCATTCCTGGACAGCGCACGCGACGCGATCGGCCGCGACTGAACGGACCTCAATCGACACCAACTTCGTCGAGCACGGCGCAGTTTCGGGCAGCACAGCATTGAAGGTCGATCCGCGCCGCACGCAACGTGGCGTCCGCTTGCCGTTGACGACCGGGCCCGCAATCAGTTGTCGGGCTCGGACGGAGCCTCTGGCTGGCGCCGGTAAATCGTCGCCGAGAAAGCCAGGATCAAAATGACGCTGCAAAAGACCAAGCGGTGCCCGGTCAGGCTACTGCCCCCTAGCCGCTGCACCAGGTCGATGAGCGCGCCGGTGCCGGTTTGCATGAGGAAAATCCCCGTAAGACCGACCAGACCGATACAGGTCATCGCGCGGCCAAGCCGGCGCTTCGGCACAAACATCTGGGTATGGGCAGCCAGCACCACATAGAACGGCGCGGCACAGCCGAATATGACAAGCAGCACGATTGCCAGCGACAGCGGTGCCTGCGGCCAAAGCACGAGCACGCTTAGTGTCCCGACCTGCAGGACGACGCCCGCCAGGATCAGGCGCCTGCGAGACTGAACGCGACGCTCCAACGGGCCGTAGAGGAAGGTGCCCAGATGCAGCGCCACGATCAAGCTGAGTAGAATCAGCGAAGCGGCCTCGGCGTCGAGCCCATGGACCTCGGTGAAATATGGGCCGGCCCAAAGCCCGCCGATGGTCATAAAGGGCGCGGCGAAGCAAAATCCCATCGCATAGATGCGCCTAAGCTCAGGCATCTTCATCACCGTCCAAAGCCCCGCGATTGTTTGACCCAGGGTTTCGCGCGGCGGTTCAGCAAAAGTTTCGGGCGGCGCATCCACGGCGGGACCGGCCCGGATCTCGGCGGGCTCGTCGCGCAGGCCGAAGTAGAGCGCCAGGGTGGTCACCCCGGTCAGCACCGCGATGCCCAGAAAACTGGCGGTCAGGCCATACTCATCCAGCGCAAATGCCAGCGGCGTGGTCGCCATGATCCCGCCGATACCGCCGGAGATTCCGACGACTGTGGCAGTCGATTGCGCGACCCGTTCCGGCGGCGCCCAAACCATCGCGATCAGATAGATCGCGGTGATCACGCCACCGTGCCCGGCGCCCATGGCGAACCGGCCAACCATCATGCCCAAAACAGACTCCGCCAGGGCGAAGATCACGATCCCCGCTACCGCGAGCGCGCCCATATAACTCAGCGTCCGTCGCGGGCCCAGCCAGTCGAATAGGATACCGGTCGGAAGCTGAATCATGGCCGACGCGATGAACATCGTTCCCATCACCGTGCCGATATCGGTGGGCGAAAGCCCGTCCGGTCCGCCGAGATAGGTCGCCAGCACACCGCCAGCCGAGCGGTTGACCTGGACCATGACGAAGAACAGACCCAAAAGCAGCAGCATGCGGCGCAGCAGGCGCCGCCGGTCAGTCTCGGCCTCGATGGTCGTGTCGGTCATCGGTCGGCATTTCTGGGACGGCCCACGGAGATTGGCCCTTGAAAAGATTTGGCATTGACCGGGCCGCCGCGAGCGGGAAGTAAGAGGCATCCCAACATAAGCGTGGAGCGAAAGGCAAGAGGGTGGCGGCGGAGCTTGGATCAGAGGGCCGGTTCTCGGTCGCGGGCCGCGTCGCCTGTGTGACCGGCGCCAGTTCGGGACTTGGCCGTGCGATGGCAGGATTCCTGGCGGCGGCCGGCGCGAAGGTCGTCGGCATCGCCCGCCGGGCAGATGGCCTGGCCGCTTGGCAGGCAGACGCGGGTGGCGAGACCGCCGCGGTGACGGCGGACCTAAGCGACCTATCCGGGATCACCGATATCGCCGCCCGGGCCGCCGCGCCATTCGGTCCGCCGCAGATCCTGGTCTCGGCCGCAGGCGTTAATCCCCGCAGTCATGCCGACGAGTTGACCCTGGACGACTGGTCCCTGACCCAAGACCTGAACCTGGCGGCGCCCTTTTTTTTGGCCCAGGCATTGGTCCCGGAAATGCGCCGGGCCGGCTGGGGACGGATCGTCAACATCGCGTCGCTGCAATCCGAGCGCGCCTTCGCGAACGGCATCGCCTACGGCGCCTCGAAGGCCGGCATTGCGCAGCTGACTCGCGCCATGGCCGAGGCGTGGTCGCGTGACGGCATCACCTGCAACGCGATCGCGCCGGGCTTTTTCCCAACCGATCTGACTGCGCCGGTCTTCGCGGACTCGGACCTCGCCGCGCGCAACGCATCGCAGACCTGCATTGGACGCAATGGCGTCATGGAGGACCTGGCCGGACCGCTGATGTTCCTGGCATCACCCGCCTCGGACTACATAACCGGGCAGGTGCTTTACGTGGATGGAGGGTTCACCGCGAAATGAGAGCGCTTGTTTACACCAGTCCGCGCGGCCTCGAGCTGCGTGATGTGGCCCAGCCCGTTGCGGGAGAGGGACAAACGGTGGTCGACGTCGCCGCATGCGGCATCTGCGGCTCGGACATGCACGCTTATCTGGGTCACGACGAGAGGCGCCCACCGCCCCTGGTTCTGGGCCATGAGGCCGCCGGCGTGGCCTTGGAGGGACCACTGGCCGGGCGCCGGGTCACGGTGAACCCGCTCGAGAGCTGTGGCAATTGCGATTTCTGCGTTGAGGGGCGCGACAACCTTTGTCCCGACCGGCGGATCATCTCGATGCCGCCCCGCGACGGTGCGTTTGCCGAGCAGGTGGTCGTGCCCGCCCGCAATCTGGTGGGGGTGCCGGATGGGGTTCCGCTGGAGCACGCCGCGCTGGCCGAGCCCATCGCTTGCGGCTGGCACGCCCTGCGCTTGGCGGGCGCAGCGATGACCCGGCCGCTCGCGGCGGCGCGGGTTGTGATCCTGGGCGGCGGCGCAATTGGGGTTGGGGCCGCGTTGGTGGCAACCGCCAGCGGCGCGCGCGAAGTCCTGATCGCCGAGACCAATCTAGCGCGCCACGCCACGCTGAACGCCGCGGGGCCGTTCCAGGTCTACGATCCGTCCGATGGCGAGCCGGAAGCAGGCAGCGCCGACCTTGTGATCGACGCCTTCGGCGGCGCGGCCTCGCGGGCCGCCTCGACGCGGCTCGCGCGGGCGGGCGGCGTGATCGCCCATGTTGGTTTGGCCGGCGGCGATCAGGGCCTCGACATGCGCCGGGCCACCCTGCACGAGATCACCGTAATCGGCACCTACACCTACACCATGGTGGATTTCCGCGACACGGCGCAGGCGATATTCAACGGCAGAATGGGTGACTTCAGTTGGATCGAGACGCGCCCGCTAGAAGCGGGAATCGACGCCTTCGCGGCGCTCGATCAGGGCAGCGTGGCGGCCTCGAAGATCGTGCTGACGCTCTGAGCCGGACCTAATTCTCCGAGAATAAAAGCTGCTCCATGCGCGCGGCGCCTTCCATAAGCGTCGGCACATGGGCACGGCCCGCCTCGAAGCTGACGCGCTGCGCGGGAGCGTGGAAGGCCAATGCAGCGATGAACCGGCCCGCGCGGTCATGGATCGGCACGGCGAAGGCGACCATACCGGCCATGAACTCTTCATTGTCCCAGGAGTATCCCGCCTCGCGCACCTGATCGAGACGGTGGCGCAATTCGTCGGGCGTCGTCGCGCAGTTGGGCCCCTCCGGCGTCAGGTCAAGACTGCCCACGACACTTTCAAGCGCACGATTGCCGTAGGTCGACAAGAACAGTTTGCCGCTGGCGGTACAGTGGAACGGCACCTCGGTTCCGACGGGCAACTGGAAACGCAACGGCCAGGGCGTGTCGACCCGGTCCAGATAGATCATTCCGGATTTGGCAGGCGCTGCCAAATTACAGGTCTCGCCGATCTTTCCGGCCACCGATTTCAAGACCAGGCGGCGCAGGATTTCGGTGCGTGACGCGATTTGCAGTCCATCCGCCAAGGCGCGCGCCCGGAGTGCCGGACGCAGTCGCCCATCATGGGGCTCGCGCACCAAAAAGCCCTCCCCTTCCAACGTCGTGCAAAGCCTGTGCACGGTTGGTTTAGGCAGGCCAATCTCGGCTCCCAATTCTGTGGGCGTCATCGCCCGCCCGGCATTGGCCAGGGTTTCGAGAATCAAAAGTGCCCGAAGATTGGTAGGAATCCGCTGGGAGTTCTCATTCATGGTCTCATTTATTGCATGCTGCACCGCCGAAGGAAACCCATCGGAAACGCATCGGGAATCCATTTGAAATAAATTTTTTGAGACCTATAGTCTTAAAAACAATAATTCGAATCAGACCGCCGACACGGACCGTCTGACGAAGGGGGAAGATTTGCAATTCGACTATGTGGTCGTCGGAGCAGGGTCGGCAGGGTGCGCCATTGCCGCCCGGCTGAGCGAGGACACCAAGTCGACCGTTGCCCTGATCGAGGCGGGCGGACGAGCCCGCAATCCCTGGCTGCATATACCTGTCGGTTACTTCAAAACGATGCATAATCCGGTGGTCGATTGGTGTTACCGCACCGCGCCCGAGCCGGGCCTGAACGGGCGCCGCATCGAATGGCCCCGCGGCAAGGTGCTGGGCGGTTCGAGCGCGCTGAACGGACTGCTGTATGTGCGTGGCCAACCACAAGACTACGACCATTGGCGCCAACTGGGCAATCCCGGCTGGGCCTGGGACGATGTCCTGCCCTACTTCAAGCGTTCCGAGCGGCAGGAGCGCGGCGAAAATGAACTGCATGGCGGAGACGGTCCACTCGCAGTCTCGGACATGCGTGCGCATCGCGCGCTCTGCGACAAATTCATAGACGCGGCAGTCGCCGCCGGAATTCCGGCGAATGATGATTTCAACGGCACCGACCAGGAGGGGGTGGGCTACTACCAACTCACAATGATGAACGGGCTCAGATGCTCGTCCGCCACCGCCTTCCTGAAACCGGCGAGCGGCCGCCCGAACCTGCACATCGTGACCGGCGCGATGACGCGGCGTGTCGTCATCGAACAGAAGCGCGCCGTCGGTGTCGAGATCGAACGCGGCGGCATCGTCGAGACCGTCACCGCAAAACGGGATGTGGTGCTTGCCGCCGGAGCGATCGGTTCGCCACAAATTCTGCAGCTCTCCGGGCTGGGGCCTGGTGACCTGCTGCGGAGCCATGGCATCGAGGTGGTGGGCGACCTGCCCGGCGTCGGCGAGAACCTGCAAGACCATCTTCAGGCTCGCTCGGTCTACGAAGTGACCGAGCCGACACTCAACGACGAGGTCAACAGCCTGTTCGGCCAAGCGCGGATCGGGCTCGAATTTCTCCTCAAACGGACGGGGCCGATGACCATGGGCGCGAGCCAGGTGGGTGCCTTCGCACGTTCGCGCCCCGACTGCGAAACCCCGGACATCCAGTTCCACATCCAGCCCCTAAGCTCGCAAAACCCCGGCCACGGTCTTGACCGCTTTTCGGCCTTCACTACGTCGGTTTGCCAATTGCGCCCAGAGAGCCGGGGGCATGTGCACATCACCTCGGCGGACCCGAACGCGCACCCAGAGATCCGCGCCAACTACCTGGAAGCCGAGATTGACCAGACCATTACAATCGCCGGCGTCAGGGTCGGGCGGCGCATTGCCGAAGCCTCACCGCTGGCCGAGATCGTCAAGGACGAGCGCGAACCAGGCTACACAGCCGAAAGCGACGACGAGATCCTCGACTGGATCCGCAACCGGGCGACGACGATTTATCACCCGGCGGGCACCTGCAAGATGGGCCAGGACGACATGGCGGTGGTCGACGCGCGTCTCCGCGTTCACGGTGTTAGCGGGCTCAGGGTCGCCGATGCCTCGATCATGCCGGCCATCACCTCGGGCAACACCAACGCCCCAGCGATCATGATTGGCGAGAAGGTGGCGGACATGGTCGCCCAGGACGCCAGGGCGAGGTCGGCCGCATGATGGGATTTGACCCGGATACCATGGCGGATCTCGCGGCCATCATCTGGCTGGACGTCGTGCTGTCCGGGGACAATGCCCTGGTCATCGGCATGGCGGCGGCCAGCCTGGCGCCACACCTGCAGCGGCGCGCGATTATCTTCGGGATGACCATGGCAGTGGTGATCCGCATCGCGTCGGCCCTGGTGGCGACCTATCTCTACGAGATCCCCTGGATCCGGTTTGTCGGCGGTCTCTTGCTGTTCTGGGTCGCATTCAAACTCTACCAGGAGATCCGCCATATCTCGATCCTCGAGGCGGAAGCAACCGAGGCGGTTGTTGCCAGCGGCGCGTCCAGTGACCGGCGCTCGATTGTCAAAGCGCTGGCGACAATCACCATCGCGGACGTCTCGATGTCGGTTGACAATGTTTTGGCTGTCGCCGCGATCGCTCATGACAACCGAACCCTGCTGGTCTTCGGCCTGGCACTGTCGATCGTGCTGATGGCATGTTTCGCCACCATGGTTTGCAGGGTTCTGGCGCGGCACATCTGGATCAGCTATGTGGGCGTCGCGGTCCTGGTATTCGTCGCCGGCGAGATGCTGCATTCGAGCTGGGCCGATATGGCTAGATTCATGGGAATGACATGACGTAACGAAGGAGGCGACAAACGAGGGCAGCCCAGATAGGAATGACGGCTGAGCGCCGTCAAAGAGCGATGACAGGCACGAGCGGGCAACAGACCCGCTATGACGAGAACCGATTGATGAAACCGGGAGGAAAACCATGAAACTCATCAAGACACTAACCCTGGGTGCGGCGGCGATCGCCGTCACCGCGGGGATGGCCGTTGCGGAGGTAAAGATCCGTGTGCAGTCGGTGATCCCGGCGAAGGCCGATGAAGTTCACATGCTGAACGAATTCGCGGCCGACGTCGCCGCACTGACCAACAACGAAGTGATCATCGAAGTGCTGCCCGCGGGCGCGGTCGTCGGCGTCAAGGAGACGCTGGACGCGGTCGATAGCGGCCTGATCGAAGGCGGCTTCGCCTGGACCCACTATTGGTCCGGTAAGCACCCGGCGGCGATGCTGTTCGGCTCGCCGGTGGCGGGCGCCGGGGTCGGTATCGACAACATCGCCTTCTTGAGCTGGTTCCAATATGGCGGCGGCCGCGAGCTTTATGACGAGCTCTGGAGCGAAATGGGCGTCAACGTGAAGGGATTCATGCTGCAGCCCGTCGGGCCGGAAGCGCTCGGTTGGTTCAAAGAGCCGATCACTTCGATGGACGACTTCCGCAAGTATCGCTTCCGCACCCCTCCAGGCATCCCCGGCCAGACCTACAAGGACATCGGGGTCGCCTCGGTGGCCATGGGTGGTGGCGACATCTTGCCGGCGCTGGAGAAGGGCACGATCGACGCGGCCGAGTGGTGCTGCCCAAAGCCTGACTCGGTGTTCGGGTTCCAGAAAGTGCTGAAGCATTACTACCTGCAGGGCCTGCATCAGGTCGTGGTCAACGCCGACATCTATATCAACGGCGATGTCTATAACTCGCTGACCGATCTCCAGAAAAAGGCGATCGAGGTGGCGGCCAACGCTTCGCTCTCGAAGGCGATGAGCTATCGCATCTACGAGAACGGCAAGGCGCTGAAAGACCTGACCGAGAACCATGGCGTCCAACTTCATGACACGCCGGCGGACTACTTCCCGGCCTACATGAACGCCGCCAAGGCCGCGCTCGAGAAGAACGCCGCCCAGAACCCGTTCTTCGCCAAGGTCTGGCAGAGCCAGAAGGACTTCGCCGCCATCGCAGTGCCCTTCTGGGCCGGCGCCCAGGCGTCGAATGCGGCGCTCGGCAAAGCCTTCGCCGACAGCGTGAAATAAGTCATGCGGCAAGCGGCCCGGCGGCCGCTTGCGCTCTGACCCTGGCGAGGGCCCCGCACGGGGCCCTCGCTCATAAATTACTGCACGGGGGAGGGTCCGATGTCGAATGAAGTCAACACCGACGAGTTGGACATCACGGACGAACTGATCGCCGAGCGAAACGCCTTCAAACCGGGCGAGACGCCGGAGGATATGACCCCCTGGATGCGGCCCATCACGGCCACGATCGACGTCATCAATCTCTGGGCGGGACGCTTATTCTGCGTTCTTTTGGTCCCGCTTATCTTCGCGATGGTCTTCGAGGTCGTCTCACGAAGCGCATTCGGCATTCTTGCGGCGAATGACATGGCCGATGTTGCCCGTGCCTGGGGCTTGGGCCCGACGCTTTGGGTCTATGACGTCAGCCGCATGGTGGGCGGCGTCGTCTTCATGGGTGCGGCCGGCTATGCGCTGATGCGCGGCGTCCATATCCGCGCCGATTTCCTCTACCGCAACTGGTCGCAGACAACACAGGCCACGGTCGATGCGGTGCTCTACATGGCGTTTTATTTTCCGGCCATGCTGTTCTTCTTCTGGAGCGCGCTGGACTATACCTGGGGCACGTTCAATCCGCAGAACGGCTTTGCCTATACCGGCTGGGAGCGCGCCAGCGATTCGACCTGGGCGCCGGTCCTGGGTCCCGCGCGCGCGGCTATGCCTCTGGGTGCTTTGCTGTTGTTCCTGCAGGGATTTCCGGAACTCTTTCGCGCGCTGCATCAGATGGGCGAGCCGCGGGCCGCCAATTTTGTCCGCATCCTGCCGTTCTACTTGATCCTTCTCGCCGTCGTCTTCGTAGCCGTCTTCTACCCGCAGACATTCGGCACAGTCGTGCCAGGCTTCCTGTCTGATTTCTGGGGTGGCCTGTTCGGACGCGAGGGCGCGTTTGCGCTGGATAAACCGTCAATCGGGCTGGTCATGCTCGCCGTGATGCTGTTCTCGATCTTCATCGGCTTCCCGATTTCGTTCACGCTGGTCTTCCTGGGCTTCCTGTTCGGCTCGTGGGGTGCAAACAGCAAGCTGACCTTCTTCCTGCTGACCCTGCAGACCAACCAGACCATGTTGGACGACCAACTAGTTGCGGTGCCGCTCTTCATCCTGATGGGGATCATCATGGAGCAGGCAGGCCTGATGGAGCGCCTGTTCAGTGCGGTTCAGATGATGATGTCGCGGACCAAGGGCGCGCTGTTTATTGCGGTGCTCTTCGTCTCGACCATATTTGCCGCCGCCACCGGGATCGTGGGAGCTTCGGTGACCATTCTCGGCATCATGGCGGCGCGGACCATGAACCGCTCCGGCTACGACGTGAGGCTGGCTGCCGGCACGATCACCGCCGGCGGGACATTGGGTATCCTGATCCCACCCTCGATCATGTTGATTGTCATGGGTCCGGTGCTGGAGGTACCGGTCACCGACCTCTTCCGGGCGGCGATCTTCCCGGGCGTTATGCTGGCGGGGCTCTACATGCTCTATGCGCTCGGCCGCTGTTGGATCAATCCCAGTCTGGGGCCGATCCTGCCGCCGGACGAGCAGCCCAAGACCTCGCCTTACTACCTGGTCGAGGTCGTGCTGGTCATGACAGCACTGGTGATCTTCATCTGGCTTTGCACTGCTGGTGCGACCGGTGATCTGGCATTTTTCCCACTAGGCGGGCTGGTTATTCCGGTGGCCTGGGTGGGCACGATGTTCGCTGTCTACAAGTATCTGCAAAGGGCCAGACCCGGCGGGTTCTATCTGTCGGATCTCTGGTACGAGTTCTTCATGGGTCTGGTGCCGCCGACGGTGCTGATCGCCTTTGCCTTGGGCTCGATCCTGGCGGGATGGGCGACGCCGGCCGAAGCCGCCGCCTGTGGTGCCTTTGGCGCGATCCTTCTGTCGCTCGCCTACCGCAAGTTGACCTTGCCGGGATTCTACGACGCATTGATCAAGTCGCTCGAGATCACGGTGCTGATCATGTTCTTGGTCGCGGCCTCGAACTTCTTCGGGGCGGTGTTCTCGAACCTCGGCACGCCTAAGATGCTGACCGAGCTTCTGCTAGCGCTGGAGATGTCGCCGACATGGACGCTGATCTTCATCATGTCGCTGATCTTCCTTTTGGGCTGGCCGCTGGAATGGGTGCCTATCGTGTTGATCATCGTGCCGATCCTGCTGCCCGTGGTCGAAAGTCTGAATTTCGGGCTGGGACCAAACGAGCTGCTGATTTGGTTCGCGATCCTGGTGGCGGTCAATCTGCAAACCGCCTGGCTCAGTCCACCGGTGGCGCTAAGTGCCTATTTCCTCAAGGGTGTCGTCCCTGAATGGGATCTCAAGGACATCTATTTGGGAATGATGCAGTTCATGGTGATCCAGCTGATCGGGCTGATCCTGATTTTCACATTCCCGCAAATCGCGCTATGGCTGCCGGGGTACATCTACGGCAAGTAGCGGAGCGGCGGCGATGGCGGACTCGGTATCCGAACAGCGGGCTTTCCTGCGCCGCCGGATCATGCGGCGCGACGCCCTGCTGGTGCCCGGTGCCGCGAACGCGCTGACCGCGCGGGTGGTCCAAGACCAGGGCTTCGAGGCCTGCTATGTGACCGGTGCCGGGATCGCCAATACCCATTTGGGCATCCCGGATATCGGACTGGTTACACTGAGCGAGGTAGCCGCGACCGTTGTGGCAATCGCCGAGATCAGCACCCTGCCCCTGATCGTCGATATCGACACCGGCTTCGGCAATGCGCTCAACACCCAGCGCACGGTCAGGGTTCTCGAGCGCGCGGGCGCCGCGGCGTTGCAGATCGAGGATCAGGTTTTTCCCAAGAAATGCGGGCACTTCGCGGGTAAGGTGGTGATCCCTTCGGCAGAGATGTGCGGCAAAATCCGGGCCGCGGTGGATACGCGTGAGGACCCGAACCTGATGATCATTGCGCGGACGGATGCCCGGGCCATCGACGGGCTGCACGCCGCGCTCGACCGCGCCGAGGCCTTCGTCGAGGCAGGTGCCGACCTGACCTTCGTCGAGGCGCCGGTCTCGGTCGACGAGATGCGGGCGATCACAGGGCGCCTGAGCGTGCCGCAGGTCGCCAACATGGTTGTGGGCGGCAGGACACCGCTCTTGCCGCAGGCGGAGCTCGCAGAGTTGGGCTTTGCCATGGTCCTCTATGCGAACACGCCGCTGCAGGCCGCGATGCGGGCGATGAGCGGGGTGCTGGCGGCCTTGAAGCGCGATGGCGGGTTGGACGCGGTGATCGATCAGTTGGCTGATTTCGAGGAGCGGCAACGGCTGGTGGACAAGGACAGCTACGACGCGCTGGAGGCCAAGTATCGGGTCGATTGAGCGGCGCGATTTGACGCGATCTTTGCGGATTTGCTTCCGCGACTTTTCCGGATCCGAGTTCCGTTAATTCGAAGAAGTTCGCCCAAGACCTTTTGTTCCTGGAATGTCCCGGCCTCGCGCCGGGACCTCGCGGAATCGAGACGCTCATCGAGGCCCCGGATTAGATCTGGGGCGTCGCAGGGCGTCACGCCAAGACCACCCCCAGCGCCATCGCCACCGCCGCTTGCGTCGGCTCGATCACCGGGCGGCCAAGCTCGGCTTCCAGCGGCGCGCGGTGTTTGGCCATGCCGGCGCAGCCGAGGATGACCGCGTCGGCGCCCTGCTCGACCAAAGCGCCGCCGGTCTCGACCAAACGCTCGAACGTATGGGCGCCGCGCGCGGTCTCGTCCACCGACATCCCCAGCGGCAATTCCGCCGCCAGCCGGTCGAGGACGCCCATCCGCGCCATATAGCGCCTGTGACGTTTGACCGAGGGCTCACCGATGGCGATGACCCCGAAGCGTGACCCACGCGCCATCGCGGCCAAGGTACCGGATTCCTGGATGCCGAAAACTGGGTGAGGCACCGCGGCGCGGCATTCGGCGATCCCCGGGTCGGAATAACAGGCCAAAACGAAGGCGCTGGCATCTGGACGGCTTTGGACGAGGCCAATGAGCGGCTCGACCACCTCGGCCACGTGGGCATCGCTTTCCAGCCCGAAGGGCGCGCCCTCCAGCGTCAGGCATTCGATTGGGGTGGCAAAGCGGAACCGCTCGAGCGCCTCGTCCAGACCATCGGTGACGGCCTGGTTCGAGTTCGGGTTGATGACGACGATGGGTCCCATGGGTGATCTCCGAGAAACGTCATGCTTAGCTTTGAGCCGGGCATTCAGTCTTCGAGCCTTCGACCGGCGGGTCAAGCACGGCAATGACCTGGTGCCGATGCTGACTCGGAGTTCAAGGCCTAGAATTTGGCGTAAGCCGATTGCCGGCAGCGCGGACGAAGCAGACACTCGGCCACTCGCAAGACCTGCCAGTTGACGGAGGGGAAATGCCTCTGACTTGGAAGCATGTAATGGATCGGTGCATGGTTAGGCAGGTAGCGAATTACCGAGAGGGCCTTTCGGCAATGGACTTGTCAATTCTTCCAGCGAAGGCCAGTCATCAGCCTGATCCAGTCGCCAATCTTATCTGGACCGTCGATCCGCCATTGATGAAGTTCCTGTTTGGAACTGAGGAGCGTTGGAGACGTGTCTTTTCCTACGATTGGTCGGAGACAGAAGGTATTGTTTGCCACGAGCAAACCACGCTCGCCATGCAGGGTGAGGATATTGTCGGGGTCCTCGTCTCCCATACAATTGATGAGTTTGACGAGCACTTCGTCCATACTCGAGCACGACAAGGGCGGAACGAAAGCCCTGCGTTCCGCAAGCACCTTGACCACGCGTTCGACCTTATGGCGCAGCTCTTTCCACACGGGCTGGAAGGGTCCTACTTCATATTCGATCTGGCCGTTTCTTCGAAAGCACGGCGCATGGGGATCGGGCGGCGACTGATCGATGTCGCCAAGGCAAAGGCACGGGACACCGCTTGCAAGCAAATCTGCCTTGACGTCGCCGCGGACAATGATGCCGTTCAGTTTTATGAAAAAATCGGAATGCGGGTTGCCGTCGAAACTCGAGTTCCGGAACTCGACCAAAACCATGGCGTGGGCACCCACTATCACATGGTTCTGCCAGTATAGCTTGCGTGCTGTTGGGCGATGCTGGTCGGCTCAGGGCTCAAAGCGATCATCGGCCCGTGCTGGTCGGGCTTCGTAGACGCATTGGGCGCCGCCGATGTCCGCTACGCGGACAAACCGGACGTTCAGCGTTTAACGGCCGACGTCCGCTTCGGTCGCGATTGCCGACTTAGTGGCTATGTCGGTCTCGTGCGAAAGAAAGACACCGGACGTCTCCCAACGACCGGGTGCCATTCGCCCAAAGATCCTTTACGTCACGACGTTGCGCGTGACGACGAGAGTAGAGTTTCAGGTTCTGCGGACTTGGAGATGATCGAGCGCGGCGAGACGCCCAGTGCCCCACACATGCTGTCAATGAGCATGCCTCCGATCTGGCGCTCGCCGCGCTCAATGGCCTCGATCAGATCTTCGCTTGCCCCCACCATTGCCGCGAGCGCCTGACGAGACATTCCTAACATCCACCGGCGGTGCCGAATCCGCACGCCGGGAGCAGTATCCGGATGAAATTCGATGTGTTCACACGTGCTAGGCATTGTTTAGTTCCCTTTTACGCCGATAGTCGCAGGGCTTGTCAGTACCGCGAGTTAATCCCGTTATGGGGAGACGTCTTCCGACCCGCCTCGACCCGCCTTCGGTCAGTCGATTGATGTCAAAAAAGCCAGTTGTGATGGAGAGGAGTGGGTCGGAGACGCCTGCATTGCAGGCGTCTCTCAGTCTCGCATAGGCGATTACGGGTTCTGGTTTTCCAGAGTGCCGATGTTCACGCCCGCGCCGGCAGACTCCAGAGTCGAGTTGACGCTCGAGACCAGCGTGGACACGCCGTTGTTGAAGATCGCGTAAACGACCATAATGCCGAGCAGCAGGATGCCAGCCGTCAGCGCGACCCAGTCGATGGTCACAGCGCCGGCATCGTCGGCGAGAAA
>CAJICH010000051.1_pt1 | contig 75568 bp, 71 predicted proteins | sample 9199591 | NCBI WGS metagenome assembly CAJICH01 (sample SAMEA7708332, study PRJEB35096) | sediment metagenome | biome: marine neritic benthic zone biome [ENVO:01000025]; feature: sediment [ENVO:00002007]; material: shallow marine sediment [ENVO:03000034] sea grass bed [ENVO_01000059] ...
CGAAACACGGTTCTACCGCAACCGATTCGACCACGGCAACGTCGACTGCCTGCCGTCGGTCGACGATATCGATCCGAACATCCTCGCCGAGCTGATCCTGCTGTACTTTCACGAACTGCCGGAATCGCTGATCCCGGCGTCGTTTTTCGCGCGGTTCCTGTCGGTCGTCAAGTATGTGAAAACGGCGGCGGCGGCGGCGACGGCGGCGGCGGCGGCAACGGCGGCGGCAACGGCGGCGACAACGGCGGCGGCAATGGTAATGGCGGCGATAACGGCGGCGATAACGGCGGCGGCAACGGCGGCGGCAACGGCGGCGGCAACGGCGGCGGCAACGGCGGCGGCAACGGCGGCGGCAACGGCGGCGGCAACGGCGGCGGCAACGGCGGCGGCAATGGTAACGGCGGCGGCAATGGAGGTGGTAGGAATTGACCTCCGCGGCCGGCGTTCAACTTGGCCTTTTGGACAACTGCGCGCCGGATTGTCTGGTGGTCGTTTGCGTAAGTGGGGGTTGTATCGTGCGTTGCGTGTCTAAAAACACCAATGCCGAACTAGGTTCCACGGCCGGTGGAGGGGTAATGCACCGGCCGTGGAATCTTTGGGCGGTTGACCGGAATCTCGTAAGAGCGGTTAACAAGAACGCACAAGCGTTGGCGCGAGCAACTCGGTATCGACCGGCAGACAGGGCTCGTTGGTGCTGTGGGGCGCAATAGCGCAGCCTAACTTTCACATATTTTCAAGGTTCCGGGTCCGGCGTTCACTGCGTTGCGCGACCAGTTTGAGGGCGTAAGATGCACAAACAGCTCGACCTGATTGGCGATCTTCTTGGCAATACCGTTTTGGCCATGTGGACGTTTGGGGGATTTCTCGGGGTCGTGTATTGGGCGGTTCACGGTCAGATGACCTATGCGCTTTTCTCCGTGATGGTTCCTCTGTTTGGCGCAACCACGGTAATTCTGGACGTGCTCCGATTTTTGAACGGCGCGGTAGAAAGCTGCTGTAGGTGGCCCATCCCGATTGTTTGAAGTTGGCGAGCACGCGTAGGGGAAATACGAGATCCCGCAGAGATCAAGAACGAGGGCGGCGGCGCGCCGGGCGACAATCAGTTCAGCCTGACTTTCATTGCCCCAAGCTGATGAACGGCGGCCGCACATTCGCGATCGGCACGGGCCTCGGAATCGTTTTGGGCGATGTCGTGATCCAGCCCTGATCCAAAGGTATTAACGGGTTCGGTGCGGGGTGTGGCCTATGGCTAGGTCGTCTTATGTGACATTCGAGAAGCAGCCCAGACGGCAGCAATCGGGATCGAACCGGACCTTCAGGATTTTGCGCAAATGTCGGGTTTGTCCCGCTGAGCAGACACTAGGTCGTTCCAAGCCAACGGTGATACGCGAGCGAAAGCGTCAGACGACCGGTTTGAGACCAAACCACCCAATGCTGCTCCGCGTTCGAATGGCAGCAATGCGCGGCAAACAGGACTTTCGGCGAGTGCGAGCTGTGCGTATTCCTGACCCTAAGGCGTCATAGCTATTCGTCGGGTTACTGTCCCAAGAGTGATCTTTGGCGCGTCTAGGGCAACGAGACCGGCGCGCCACTAAGCGTCCTGAGATAGGCGATGAGGTTTATCCGCGTCTGACGGTCCGGCTCGAATCCGTGATCCATACTTGTCCCCGGGATAATACGCGTCGTATGCGCAAGAAACCGATTGAGGCTTTCGAAATCCCAGTTTCCGCCTACCGCCGTCAAAGCTTTAGAATACGGAAAGTCTGGCAAAGATGCCTTCGGGCGTCCTACCACATCCCAAAGATTAGGGCCCTCGGCAGCTTGTCCAGGTTCGAATTTGTGGCACTGACCACATTCAATCGCCCGAAGCCTGCCTGCCTCTAAATCCGCAGCGGCGAGTTTGGAGGAAATAGGTTTTACCTCGGGTGGTGAGGCGCCGTTCTTTCGTAGAAAGGTCGCGAATTCATTCCGTTCCTTCAGAACAGCAATATGAACTGGCGGTTCAAGCCAGCGCGTTCCAGCGTTCACATCGGCTCCGTGCTTTAGCAAATGGCTTGCCGTTTCGATTGAGCCACTTACGGCGGCATGGTGTAAGGGAGTCCATTCGTCGTCTCCGCCCGTGAGCGAAGGATCAGCGCCAGTCGCAAGAAGTAAAGCAACAATTTCGGCGTCACCTTTTCTCGCAGCAATATGAAGCGGCGTGCCCCACTTCGACATGCTGTTCACGTCCGCACCCTGTTCGACCAAGAAATTGGCGACCTCCATATGACCACGCTGGATTGCGAAGTAGAGAGGTGCGGCAATTCCTGGCTCGTTCACATCACCGCCTTCATCGATCAGGCGCTTGACGGTTTCCAGATCGCCCGCCAACGCGGCGTCTGTAATTGGGCCCGCTTGCGATGGCGCCGGGACCGCAGCAATGGCTAGAGTCACTATGAGGGCGAGGGCAAAGAAGCGCATGATTACACTCCGAATCTCGTTTGCTCGCCCCGCAACAAAAAGATTAGCACACCGCCTCAATTCCGCACATGTGGGGCTGGCCACCCGGCTCAGATCTCCTTGCGCAGATGTCCTACTTTGGCACGGAGTTGCCGTTCGATAGCCTTCTGACGAACGTCAATTCACCGCTGGGGTCTCGACCGGCTTACTGGTCCCACCAAGGCCTAAGGCAGAAATACCTTGGAAACCCTCCGACTGTGATCTTACCGTTCCGGAATGGGCGCCGAATGGGGAATACGGATCAGTTAGGTGAAGGAGACATCGAATGAGCATTTCCGAAACTGCCCACGCATTCTTTGAGGCCTGCGAATCTGGTGAAGGATGGGCCGGCTGCAGCCGGCACTGCCATGATGGGGCGACATTCTCCTGCCAGTCCGACGCCCTCGCCGAAGTCACCACGCTTGAGGGCTACGCCGACTGGATGAAAGGCCTGCTTGGCCCGATCCCGGACGGGCATTACCAGTTGAAGGCGTTCTCGACGGATGAGGAGCGTGGGGTTGTCAGTGCCTTCGCCGTCTTTAAGGGGACGCAGACAGGTCCCGGCCCGGTCGACCCTCCCACGGGAAAGGCGGTCGCAGCCGATTATGTCTATGCGATGGAGTTTGACGGTGACCGGATTCGCCACATGACGAAGATCTGGAACGACGCGCAGTCGCTGCGTCAGCTTGGCTGGGCGTAGGTAGAGCCCAAACCGGGGCACGCGACGGAGAGCCTTTGGGCTGTCCGACGGGACGTCAACCCGAGCGAAAAGCCGTGTTGGGTAGCTGAAGGGCGAGGGAGGGGTGGTCTGAACCTTGACCTCGCCCGCCACTACCGAGAGCGCGTATTTCTGGCACTATTTTGACGTAGCTCCAATGGCGGCAATCAGGATCAAATCGGACATTCGAGATTTTGCTCGAACGGCAGGTTTGTCCCGCTTAGCTGACGCTCGCCCGTTTCAAGCCGACGATGATACCCGGGCGAAAGCGTCAGATGACGGCTTTGAGCCCATTCTGCACGATGCTGCGCCGCGTTCGAACGGCAGAAATCTGGTGAATTCCGGACATGCTGCAAGCGAGCGCTATGCGTATTCCTCAACCCTCTCGGTCGCTTGTGCCAAAAAAATGACCCGAACCGCCATTCGCTGCGGCCCGGGCCGAGTGCGGGGCGCCAAGGCAGCGCCCCCCGGGGGAAACAACCGAAAGCGATTGCGGGATCACACGAACTGCGATCCCTTGCCGAATTCCGGATAGGCCTCTAGGCCCAGCTCAGCGGCGTCTAGCCCTTGCAGCTCGTCGTCCGCAGGGACCCGGATGCCCATGATCGTCTTCAGCACCAGCCACAGGACACCGGTCACCACAAACGTGAAGGCGCCGACGATGGCGATCGACAGGAGTTGCGTGCCGAGCGAAGCCTCGCCATTGGTCAATACCACTGCAATCGTGCCCCAGATCCCTGCGAAGAGGTGCACCGGGATGGCGCCGACAACATCGTCGATTTTGCACCGGTCGAGGAACGGCACCGCGAAGACCACGATCAACCCGCCGACCGCGCCGATTAGGGTCGCCGCGCCCAAGCTCGGCGTGAGGGGCTCGGCGGTTATCGAGACCAGCCCCGCCAGCGCGCCGTTCAATGCCATCGTCAGGTCGACCTTGCCGTAGACGAATTGCGTCAGGAGCATTGCGGTAATGACCCCTCCGGCGGCGGCTGCATTGGTATTAGCAAAGATCCGACTGATGTCGGCCGCGTCGCCGACCGAGCCGAGTGCGAGCTGCGAACCGCCATTAAAGCCAAACCAGCCGAGCCAAAGGATAAAGGTGCCCAGTGTCGCCAGCGGCAGGTTGGAGCCCGGCATCGGCAGGATCTGGCCGTCCTTATACTTGCCGGCGCGCGCGCCGAGGATAATGGCGCCTGACAGTGCTGCCCAGCCGCCGACAGAGTGGACGACCGTCGAGCCGGCGAAATCCAGGAACCCCATCTGGTCCAGGAACCCGCCGCCCCATTTCCATGAGGCCTGGATCGGATAAATGACCCCGGTGAGAAGCGCCGTGAAGATCAGGAAGGGCCAGAGCTTGATCCGCTCGGCCAGGGCGCCCGAGACGATCGACGCGGTCGCGGCGCAGAACATCAACTGGAAGAAAAAGTCCGATCCAGTGGACGCATAATCGAGCGCGTCGGTCGCATCCGGCGAAACGCCGACCGGCTCGAGAACCGCCGGTCCGATCGCGCCTATGACCCCGTCCATGATCCAGGCGTCGCCCGGATACATCAGGAGATAGCCGATCACGTAATAGCCCAGCGCCGCGATCGAGAAGAGAGCGATATTCTTGGTGCATTGCATCGTCACGTTCTTTGAGCGCACCAGCCCCGCCTCGAGCATGGCGAAGCCCGCGGCCATCCACATGACCAGGAAGCCGCCGATCAGGAACAGCAGGGTGTTGAAGACAAAAACCGAATGCGCCGGTACGGCGGCGGGATCTGGGGTCTCCTGCGCCAGGGCGGGGCTGGTCAGAAGGGCGGCAATGCCGCCAATTGCAAGGATAGTTGAGTATCTCATGACGTCTCTCGTTCGTTCAGTTTCGGGGGAGTTCAAAGAGCCTCTTCGCCCTGATCGCCGGTCCGCACGCGCATGGCATGCTCGACCGGCAGGACGAAAATCTTGCCGTCACCGATCTTCCCGGTGCGTGCATTTGAGGAGATGGTCTCGACGATATTGTCGACCTCGGAATCGGGCGCGACGATCTCTAGCCGGACCTTCGGCACGAAGTTTACGGCATATTCAGCGCCGCGATAAATCTCGGTATGACCGGCTTGCCGGCCATATCCCTTTACCTCCGAGACCATCAGGCCCTGGACGCCAATGCCGGTGAGTGCCTCGCGCACCTCCTCGAGCTTGAATGGCTTGATGACGGAAAGGATGAGTTTCATCGATTGCACCTCTAACTGAGTCCGATTGGTTCAGTTTGAGTGTTGCAAGAGGTGTGCCAATAATTTCTCATGTGTTTAATATATTGATATTAGACTATATTTTTTATTTTCTCTCATTTTTGGTTACACTAATGCAAATTTTTTATGCATATTTCTTATTTTGCCTATTATATGGGCTATACGTATGATTTCAGGCCACCTGACTGAACTGCGGCCGCGCTCGGAGTGTCAGGAAACAGTGCAAAAGAATTTTGCGGAGTCGGAATTGCCGCCAGAACCGGCGTTCCGCAAATCTGTAGCGCGTGTGTTTTTGGCATTCAATTGACATAGCCTCAAAGACGGCAATCGGTATCGATCCGGACCTTCGTGATTTTGTGCCAACGGCAGGTTTGTCCGCAAGGCTGACGTCTGGCCCGTCGAAATACTTCGCGCTTGCAACGAATGACCACTGAGAGCCCAATCTGACGGATGTTGCGCTGCATTCGAACGGCAGCTTTCCGGCGACGACCGGACGCTCTGTCAGCGTGTGCTATGTGTCTTCGTGACCCGACACAGACATCATTGGAATTCGGTTGGTTATGGCGAACGCGAATCTTGTAGCCTGAAGTACAATCTACCGCGCCTGCTGGAGGGATGCGCATGCCTGATGTCGTGAACACCATTGTGGTGGGCGGAGGACAGGCCGGTCTGTCGGTCAGCTGGCATCTCGCGCAGGCCGGGCGCGAGCATGTCATTCTCGACCGGGGCCTGATCGGCGATACCTGGCGCAACCGCTGGGACAGTTTCTGCCTTGTAACGCCAAACCATCTCTGCCGCCTCCCGGGCTTTCCCTATGATGGCGACGACCCGCACGGGTTCATGCATCGCGACCAGATCGTCGCCTATATCGAGCGTTTCGCCGCGAGCTTCGGTCCGCCCCGTCGCGATGGCGTGGAGGTGAACCGGGTTGCCGCCTCGGCGGGACCGGAGCGGTTCACGCTTGACACATCCGACGGCACGCTGAGGGCCGAGAACCTGGTCATCACGGTCGGCACGCATCAGCACCCGAACATCCCATCCTGGCACGGCGATCTACCGGACGGAGTGCTGGGTTTGCATACGCGGGATTATCGCAATTCAGCCCAACTGCCCAAGGGTGCGGTGTTCGTGGTCGGCAGCGGCCAGTCCGGTTGCCAGGTCGCCGAGGACCTGCACCGGGCGGGCCGGGAGGTGCATCTCGCGGTTGGCAATGCAGGGCGCCTTCCGCGCCGTTACCGAGGGCGCGACATTCTCGACTGGGACATCGTGACTGGCTATTTCGACCTGAAGGTGCAGGACCATCCGAAAGGTGAGGCGATCCGGTTCAAGCCGCATGCGCATCTCTCGGGCCGCGACGGCGGATACACGGTCGACCTGCGGCAAATGGCGCTCGATTGCGTCCGGCTCCACGGGAAGGTGTTGTGCGTGGACGGTGGTTGCCTCAGGCTTTCAGACGGCCTTGCGGCGGCGCTAGACAGCGCCGATGAGTTCTGCCGGGCCGAGATGGACGGGATTGACCAGTTCATCGCGGATCACGGGCTGGATGCACCGCCCGAAGAGGTTGTGCGCTTTGACTGGCATCCGGAGCCGGAACCGCCGCTCCTGGATCTCGCCGAGGCGGGCATCTCCACGGTCATCTATGCAACCGGCTTCCACTCCGATTTCGGGTGGATCGACCTGCCGGTCTTCGACGTGCGCGGCTATCCGCGCTACCGCCGCGGCGTCACGGAGATTCCGGGTCTGTATTTCTGTGGGCTCCATTGGATGGAGACGCAGGGCTCCGGCCTTTTCTACGGCGTTGGCCAGGATGCGGAGTATGTCGTCGGCCACTTGTCAGCGCAGGCCTAATGTCCGTTTATGGCACTCTTCGGAAATTCGTCAGCCGCTTGGTGAATTTGCAGAATTGGGCAGATTGCTGACCATCAAGTCCGAACGGCTATTGACCGCCCGATTGCCAACCCGACTCCGAGCGGCTGGGAGCGGCGGGTTGTGACCCAGTGCCGACGTAGCCCCCGTGCTGAAGGCCCAAGCGTCACGGTTCCATCAGGGATGACATTCGAGCGACCAATCGCACCATCTCCTGGTGGCGCCCCTCCACTTCGTTGATCCGGCGTCGCATCTCGAGCAGAGCCAAGACCTGACCGGCGAGGTGCCTGATCGTTTGGTGCTGGTCTGCGTCCAGCGACTTCTTGCCTGGGTCCCAGACGCAAAGTGTGCCGAGGGCATACCCCTCCGGATTGATCAGCGGCATTGCACTATAGAAGCGCGTATGCGGCGGGTTCTTGACCGAGGGTAGATCCTTGTAACGAGGGTGCTTGCACATGTCCTCGACGATCAAAGGGTCCGTCTGGAGGATCGAGGGTACGACAATTACGATCCATTGGGTGGAGCATCAAGCGACGTGCAAGCGCGGGCGATTGGAGAATGCCTCATCTTCCTGCGTGCGTGACTTCTGCAGGACGAAGTCGAAGCTGACATGAACGCGATCGCCTTGTCGGTTGGGGATGGGCAACAGACCTTCGCGCGTGCCGAAGGCGAAGTCGGTCTCGGCCAGCGGATCGTCGCCGAAATTGATCTGTGTTGTCAGCGTACGATAGCCCGGTGCCTCGACGAAGAAGTGCACGTGTGCCGGACGGTCGCCCTTGCGCCCCAGGGCGTGCATCAGCGTCTCGCAGGCGCCGCCAGGCGGACAGCTGTAGCCACGCGGCATCTTGGAATGGAAGGCGTAGCTGCCGTCGGGGCCCAGCTTGATGCGGCGACGGTTGTTGAAGGGGGTCTGTTCGCGGGTCGGGTCGAAGTGCGAATAGAAACCCTGCGAGTTTGCGTGCCAGACGTGAAGTATCGCGCCAGCGACGGGCTCGCCATCCTGCCCTCTCACGAAACCGGTCATGCTCAGCGTGTCGGTGTCGTCGGGGTCGCTCGACAGATTGACGTTCCCTTCGACCAGCGGCGCGCCCTCAACGTAGAGCGGGCCTTCGATGGTGCGCGGCGTACCGCCCGTGAGGCCGGCGGCGGCATCCTTGGCGTCCATATGCAGATCGAGGAAATGCTCGAGGCCGACGCCCGGCGCGATCAGGCCAAACTCGCCTGCGCCGTCCTGCAGAAACTTGACGGCCTGCCAGAACTCGCTCTCGGAGATGTCATGCTTCTCGATGATGACCATGATCGCCTGCAACAAATCCCGCGTGATGGCCTTGAGGCGAGGATTGCCACCGCTCTGGTCGAGCCCACTGGCGCGGTCGAGCAGGCTCTGCACGGCTTCATTGCTGATGATGTCGGTCATGATGTCCTCCGGTGCGGTGCTCTGTGCAGTTTCATGGTTGAGGCAAGATATTGGGCCACCCCTCACTGCCGGCGCCACCCGGCTTCGCATGCGCTCGATCAGAGACTTAAGCCAATTTCTCCCAGGACCCATCAGCCATCGTCTTCAGGCTAGCCATTTCGATGCTCCTGATACAGGATCGATTGCATCTATGTTCATACCCAGGAGGTATGGTGATGGAGTTTCGGCACCTGAGGTATTTCGTGGCCGTCGCAGCCGAGCGCAGCTTCAGCAAGGCTGCTGAAAAGCTTCATATGGCGCAACCGCCGCTAAGCCGGCAGATCAAACAGCTTGAGGAGGAACTTGGTACTCAGTTGCTCAATCGCGGGCGTCCGATCACGTTGACTACGGCGGGACGATTTTTCTTCGAGCAGGCGCAGCAGTTGCTTCAGAAGGCAAATGAAGTTCGGGCGATGACGAAGCGGATCGGGACCGGTAACAGACTGCAGTTCGGGATCGGTTTCGTCCCCTCGGTGCTCTACGACACGTTACCGGATCTGATCCGGCAATTCCGGGACGACGCGTCGGATGTCGAAATCGTGATGTCCGAGCTGATCACGATCGAGCAGGCCGTTGCGCTGAAGGAGGGCAGGATCGATATCGGTTTCGGCCGGCTTTGGTTCGATGGTGATGGTCTGACGCGCCGCGTGCTGCGTGAAGAGCCGCTGGCAATCGCTGCTCCACGCGGTCATCATCTTGGCCGAAGGAAGAAGCGCTTGAAACTCGGACATGTTGCCGACGCGCCCCTCATTCTTTATCCGAATGCTCCACGGCCCAGCTATGCCGATCAGGTGCTGACGTTCTATCGCAAGTGCGGACTTGAGCCCAAGGTCGCCATTGAAGTGCGTGAGCTGCAGACAGCATTGGGACTTGTCGCCGCCGGCGTCGGTATCTCTGTCGTCCCCTCATCCGTTCGCCATCTCGGCAGGAAAGACGTGGACTATCTCCCACTCGAAGAGCCGGACCTCACGTCACCGATCATCGTGAGTCATCGTGCCAATGACGATTCTGAACTGCTCGCGCAGATGCTGCATCTCATCGATGAATTTGATTGAGCTCTGGCTAATAGGTCGTGTGGACGGATTTGGACGAGACGAAGATGGCAGCGATCCACCAACCGAATGTTCGGGTCATAGGAAGAGCGAAGTTCTGCGTTTGGCACTTATCGGAAAAAGCCCCAATGTCGGCAATCGCGGTCAATTTGGACCTTGGGAATTTTTCGCCAACGGCAGGTTTGTCCCGCACTACCGACATCGACACGCCGAAAGATTTCGCGCTCGCAGCGAACGGCAGGATCGAGCCCAAACCACCTAATGCTGCACCGCACTCGAATGGCGGCATTACGCAACATTCCGGACGTTGGGTGAGTGCGCGCTGTGCGTATTCCTGACCCTAAAGCGACGGTCCAAAGAGCTATCGGCGACCGAACAGCGGGCCCTACTGGAATGCGCTGCGACCGAACTCCGAGCTAAGCCGCACGTCGATCCAATTTGCAATGGCAGCGCGCCTGATTCCTTTGCCTTTGATCGGGGTCAAAATGCGAAAAGGCGGTTCATGCGAGCGTTCTCTTGCTTTGATCGAAAAGGATGACACCGATGACCCGCTTGAAAAAGTGCCTCGGGGTCGCCGTTTTGCTTGCGGCCTTGCCGCTCGCCGTCGATCAGCTTGCCTCGGCCCACGGCACGAAAAGTGAGACCGAGCCAGACGGCGTGGAGAGCCACATGCGCCCGGACCAAATACCTGATGCGCATATGGGGCACGGTCACATGCCCAGAAATCTCGACGAAATGCGCGAGATGCATCGCGGGCACGACCACGGCCACGATTTCGAGGCAATGGAGCGGATGACGCCGGACGAGCGCGCCAGGGTGATGGCTTTGATGCACGAAATCGGGGTCGCCATGCCGCCCATTGACCCGGCGCGCGGGCGCAAGGTTTTCGTCGAGAAGGGTTGCGTCGCCTGCCACTCGGTCAACGGGGTTGGCGGCGACATTGGACCGTCGCTCGACGAGGCCGAGATGCCGAGGCCGATGAACGCCTTCGAGTTTGCGGCCCGAATGTGGCGCGGCGCCGGGCCGATGGTGGCGCTGCAGGAGGACATGTTCGGCGAGACAATCGAGCTCAATGGCCAGGACTTGGCCGACCTCGTGGCGTTTGCCCATGACGCCGAGGAACAGGCGAAGCTGACCGAGGATCAGATACCCGAGCGTGTCCGGGCCGTGATGGACCAATAGGCGGACGCCGCCTCAGCCGGTCGCCGGGTCAGAGGGCAGGGGCAGCGGCTCGGTGAATGACTGTCTGTCCACCTAGAATTTTAGCAGGCCGAATGTGCTGCGCGAGCTCAAGCGCCGGTCCGTAAGAGGGTCGGAAAGGAGCAAGCCATGAGTGGCAATTTTACGACCCGAGAGGAAATACGGGACGTCTATGAAAGGCGGGCCTCCATTTATGACCTGGCTGTTTATGGTTGCTACCTTTTGGGCTTTCCCGTCGGCCGGTACCGGCGATTGGTCATCAAATCACTGGCGCCGGCTCCCGGTGACACGGTGGTGGAGATCGGCTGCGGCACCGGGATGAACTTTTCGCTCCTCCAGGCGGAGATCGGCTTATCCGGCAAGATCATAGGGGTTGATATTTCTAAAGAAATGCGGAATCGGGCTGAGAAACGGACCATAGATGCAGGATGGGACAATGTGGAACTGGTCCATGCATCGGCAGCCGACTACAGGTTTCCCGAGAGGGTTGAGGGTATCATTGCTACGGGCGTCCTGACCTATGAGCCAGATTACGACAAAGTGGTAGAACGGGGCGCCTCGGCGCTCGCGCCCGGAAAACGCTGGGTCGTCTTCGACTACAAGATGCCGAGCGGCTGGGCTCGCCATTTAGTGCCGCTGTTCGTCTGGACTTTCCGGCCGTTTGGGATTTCCAGGGCGCTTTTCGACCGCACTCCGTGGCAATCGATCAAAAAATACCTTCGAGATCCGAAGATCGAAGAGTTTTATTTCGGCCTGATTTTCATCGCCTCTGGCGAAACACCGACCTCGGTCTCGCCTCGCGCGGTCACATGACGAGGGTCGTCCTTTGGCAGATTTTGTTGAATTAGTCGGCGTTGATCGGGGAGGTGTGGCATGATTCCGTTTCCTGAGGGATTGGCGAGGGCGATACAGGACCCATCAGATGACTAGGATCAGCAAGCGCCACAGCGTACTTGCCAGGAGACAACGAATGTTTCGTTATCCGATTGGGCTCCTCATTTTTTTAGTTCTGGTTGCGCTCACGGCGCGATCCGACGCGCCCAGCAAGGGTGAGGGTGAATACGCCGGCTCGGAAAACTGCGCCGGATGTCATGCGGAGATCTTTGAGAACTACTCGCGTTCCGGTCATCCCCTGAAGATCCAGAGAATCGACGGAAATCCGCCGGTCTATCCTTCGGGCACCTCGCCCGGCGTGCCCGCACCCCCGCCGGGGATTGATTGGCCGGAGATCAGCTATGTCATTGGCGGCTACGGCTGGAAGGCACGCTTCATGGACCGCGAAGGCTATATCCTGACAGGTGAGCAGACCCGTCAATTCAATCTCGCCAACGATCGCCTGGGAACCGCAGGAGGGTGGAGTGGCTATGATCCGCAAACCGCGCCGCGCAAGCCCTATACATGCGGTGGATGCCATACGACCGGCTGGCGCGAGACCGGCCCGGACGGCCCTCACCAGGACGGTCTGCCGGGGATTCACGGAATCTGGAAAGACCCCGGCGTGACCTGCGAGGCTTGCCACGGGCCGGGCGCCTTACACGCCGCCAGCCCGAAGCAGACCGCAACCCTCTCCACCGAGCCGAACTGCAAATCCTGCCACGTTCGCGGCGATGTCGAGAAGATCGATGCTAAGGGCGGTCTTGTCCGCCATCACGAGCAATACGAAGACCTTCTTGCCTCACCGCATCAGGCCGTGGGGTGTCTTGCGTGCCACGATCCGCACAAGAGCGCAAAATACGGTTTCGGTGGCTTCAAGGGGCAGTCGACCTGCCTGGAATGCCACCAGCAAGAAACCGTGGTGATGGCGCCAAACGCACACAGCGCCTGCATCAGTTGCCATATGCCTTTCGCCGGCAAATCCGCTGTCTCGACGACCATTGCTTATAAGGGAGGAACCATGCCCCAAGGCGATATCCGCAGCCATATCTTCCGCATCGAGACCAGCCCGGACTGGAACATGTTCACCGACGACGGTCGGTTCGTCCGGATCGACGCTTCAGGCCGCGCAGCGCTTTCGCTCGAAAATAGCTGCCTAGGTTGCCACGCCAACCGAGACAAGGCATGGGCCGGTAGACACGCCTCGCGCATCCACGGCGGACCGTAACCCAGCGCGGGGAAATCCTCTGAAGAATTGGTTCATAACCCCATGCTCCTCTGAGGCAGTTCAGCCATCTTTAGCGCTTTCCCGAAAACGATCTCAAAACATTCACCCGCATTGCAGGCCAACGTATCCAATGGGGTGTAAAGTTCGACCAACTTCGAACCGTTCCTCAATGACAAGTCGCTCGCTGCTACCCATTGACCCTCCAGCAGGAGGAAACCCTAGTGTCCTCCCCATGATTCGAAGGATGGTGGCGATCGCAACGATTGCGATGCTCTTTCTTGGCGCCGTGGTTCCGGCGGCTAACGCACATGGCGGCGATCTGAGCGACGCAACAGTCGGCATGAACGAGAGTCTCGGCGGGATGCCGGGCAGCAATGCGTGCCCCGAAGGCGCGTGCGAAGCTTCCGATCACGTTGTCGACTGTTGGGCTCTGACCGGCACTTGTGGCGGCGTGGCAATTGCTGCGGTCAATGCTTGGCGCGCGCTGTCACTTACCGCTGTCCGGGAATACCAATCTCCACGGAGCCAAGACTCGCCGAATGGGCTTCGGCCGGAGACGGAGTTGCCTCCACCTCGAACCTGAATCAACTGCGATTCCTTGCCGGTGAACCGCCCCGCATTGCGGGTGCGGTCAATCCGACACGCTGCTTTCAGGATCAACGAGGATAGCCCGATGAAGATGAAGATTACCACGCGCGCCTTCGTGGCGGCGGCACTCGCCCTTGCGGCGTCTCCCTTGACAAACATGGCCATGGCCGGTCCCGGACACGACGATGCAGTCAATGAACGCGTGCACACGATGCAGGAAATGATGCGGGAGCATCAGGGGCACAATCACGAGGATCATTTCGAGGCGATGGAGAACGTCTCGCCCGAGCATATGCGGCGCGACATGATGGCCATGATGGAACTCGGACTTGCCTTGCCGCCGATGGATAGCGAGCGCGGCCGGGAGGTCTTTCCGGAGAAGGGCTGCGTGGCCTGCCACGCGGTGAACGGCGTGGGAGGCGAGATGGGGCCTTCCTTCGACGCGGCTGAGATGCCCAGTGCGATGAACTCTTTCGAATTCGCGGCACGCATGTGGCGCGGCGCGCCCGCGATGATTGCGCTGCAGGAGGATCTGTTCGGCGAACCGATCTCGCTGAACGGGCAGGAACTGGCCGACATCATCGCCTTTGTTCACGACGAAGAGGAACAGGCGAAGCTCACGGCCCGTCAAATCCCCGAAGAGTTCCGGAAGTTGCTCGGCTACTGACCAGTGCCGACGATCGAGAGTTCGTGGAGGAATAAATGCAGATCTCACGAGAATTCGCCGAGAGGGCGGCATTCGGTCTAAGCATCCTTGTAGTAATCGCTCTGACGGGTGTCTCGCCCGCAGCAGCGCAATTAATGCCCCAGCATGGGGCGGGAAATATGGGAGAGATGGACGAAATGGGCGGCATGATGCGCCCGGACGCCGCCGCTCCGACAGGCATCGTCGGTGGCATGAACCCGCCGAAGGGTAGGCTGATGCCGTCGATCAGCTACATGCATATGAGCATGGAAGGGAACCGCGACGGGACCGATCGTGTCAGCACCTCCGATGTGCTGGCGCAGTTCCCGGTCGCACCTCTCAGAATGGACGTGGATATGCTGATGGGTGGGTTGATGTATGGCGTCACCGACGACATCTCGGTCATGGCCATGGTGCCGTATGTCTGGAAATCCATGGATCATGTCACGGGAATGGGGGCCAGGTTCACGACCAAATCGCAAGGGATCGGCGACGCCCGCGTGATCGCCGGTTACGACATCTACAAGGGTGGCGTGCACAGCCTGGAAGTCTCCACCGGTCTGAGCCTCCCCACCGGGTCGACCGACGAGCGCGACGATACGCCCGCCGGGTCCAACCAGGTGCTGCCTTACCCGATGCAGATCGGGTCTGGTACCTTCGATCTCCTTCCGGGCATCACCTATACTGGACGGGCCGGCAATTGGTCGTGGGGCGGGCAGGCCGGAGCGACCTTGCGGTTGGGTGAGAACGACGACGACTATACTCTCGGCAACGTCTATGGTGCATCGATCTGGGGCGCGCGGCGCTGGACGGATTGGGTCAGCTCGTCGGTCCGGCTTTCGGGTGACATCATTGAGGACATCGACGGGGCCGATCCCAGACTCAATCCCTTGGTGGTTCCCACTGCGGATCCCGACCTGCGCGGCGGCGAAGTGCTGAGCCTGGGAATGGGATTGAACTTCCTGGTTCCGCGTGGTCCTGCGATGGGAACCCGTCTCTCGGTCGAAGGCGTGGTCCCGCTGGTGCAGAACCTTGATGGCCCGCAAGTAGAACGGGATTACATGCTGATGCTCAGCTTGAGGAAAGCATTTTGAGACGGTGGTCGCCCTGAGAAGGGGCGGCCATCCCATTTTTTTGGCAATTCTTGGATATCCGCAGATATATGCGTCGCACCGATTGTTAGAACCGCTGCAAGGCCAGGTGCCGTGTCACCAAAATGTGCACGTCCCGATCCAAGGATGGTGACGTCAGATACACATTCCAACGTCTCTGATCACCGCCCACGCAGCGTCTGTAGCGGAGCTTTCGTTTGTCATCGACGGACTTCTCGGTTGCACACCTTCGCCAGCAACACCCGGCCTCCATTCGACCACACAGACGGGAGTGGTGCCGACCCTCGCGGTCGAGGCAATCCCCAAAGCAATTAGGTCCGGGAAAAGGGTGAAAAGATGAGGTGGACATTCAGAACCTCAGGCCAATGTCCAGTCAGCCGCCGATACCAACGATCGTGCGACTGCAGCTATGTCGCTTTTTGGCACTTTCTCGACGTAGCTCCAATGGCCGCAATCGGGAGCAAACCGGACATTCAGAAATCTGCTCGAATGGCAGGTTTGTCCGCAAAGCCGGCATCTAAGTCCAGTGCATAAAAGATCCTTGCTCGATCTGACCTTCAGAACGGCGATCTGGTTGGCGACAATCATCATTCGTTTGTTTGAGCCTAAGGTCCCGCACGCCTTATGTAGGTTCGCGAAACAGTTATTGTGCGACCCTTCGGATAGGGCTCTGTTGAGCGATATTCTTTGAGTGCACCGGGTGCCGCCACACATCTGGGCACCTGTCAAGTTGCCGTCCCTCAGCAGTGTCGTAGGATGAAGCTGGCAGCATCGCGTGCTTCTCCCGCCGTCGGGTGTGCCTGAGATCGTCTCGGGCGCCGCCCCGCGAAGGGAGAGGAAGATGGAAGTCGAGACAAACCCCGAAGTAGACCTGGCCGGCCAGATCGGCAGCTATCCGACTTGTGGTCGATGTGGTTCCGAGGATGTAGTGAGAGATGCCTGGGCGGCCTGGAACCCGGCGACCGGGCTCTGGGAGCAGAAACAGGTCTTTGATCATGCGATCTGCGACACCTGCGAGGAGACCACCGAACTCGTCTGGAAGAAACGCGAAGCGACGTCCGCAGAGGACAAGACGGAAGTGATCCGCCGGCTCAACGACGCGCTGCGAACCGGGCAAAGCGACGATGGCGCGATCCTCATTACCGCAGGCATCCAGGCAATGGGGCCCGACTACGTCGCGGCGGTCAGGACGGCCGTTGCGGCCTTCGACGCCTTCACCCCGGATAACGATCCCCATGGCGAGCACGACTTCGGTGCACTCGATATCCAGGGCGAGCGCATGTTCTTCAAGCTGGACTACTACGATCTGGCGATGACGGCGCATTCGCCTGATCCAGCGGATCCGGCTGTCACACGCCGTGTGCTGACGATCATGCTCGCATCTGAGTATTGATCCCTCCCCCACCCTCTCACGCGAGGGTGGGGTTTTGTCGTCCAAGGATGCGCTCAAAGTGGAGCGTCTCAGTCCGCGGATCGTAGCTGTAGTAGATTTGCCGGCCGTGGCTCTGGAAGCTCCTGCGATGTTCTCCAAGCTCTGATCGTCGTCGGCCGATTTTGGGATGCGCGGCGATGACGTCTCGGCAGACCGTTTGGAGCTCTTCGACGAAGCTGATGGCACGGGTTGGATTATCGAGCCGGATATAGTCAGCAAGGCTATCGAGATCGGCGACGAAGTGCCGACTGTAGAGAATTCTCATGGCGAGCCGGTTTTAAAAGACGATCGTCTTCTGCAGCCGATCCAGACGCGCGCACCAGAAGGCGTCGCTGTCCTCGACAGTCTTCCCTGCCGCAAAGTCTGCCTCGGCCTCGGCGAGGCGCGCCCGGATCACGGAGAGCGGTGGTTCGGTAAGGATTGTCTCGGCAATGTGGTCCTGTTCCCCCGGCTCCAATGTTTGGGCATAGGCAATGGCTTTTTCGAATAATTTGGTCATAGATCAATTCTACCGCACCGTCGGAATTGCGCAAACTGGTCAACTGGTTAGTCCCCAGCCGCACCTAGTAGCCGATCTTCCCGTGATAGAATATTGGCATGATCCCAAATCGACCCCATGACCCAGACGCGTCCGGGCAAGCCCTCCCCTCCCCGGGCATGTCCGGACAGTGGCTGACAGTCCCGGAGGCCGTCGCCCATTGCGCAGAGAGAGGGCTCAACCGGAACATCAAGACCGTGCGGCGCTGGGCGCAGCGTTCCCACGCCAAGCCTGAGAACGCTGAAGTTCTGGTCCACGAACAGGACACTGAGAATGGCTTTCGCTATGTGATCGATCGCGAGTCCCTCGATCGCAAGATCGCCCAGGAGCTGGAGTTCGAAGCCCAGCGGGCACGAGCGAACAGATCCGCACCTGGCCCCACAGATCCGGGCGTATCCGGACATGAGCCCACCGAAGATGTGGCCGAAACTCAAGACCGGACAGATGAGGACACGCCCGCACCGGCCCGGACAGAGCCGGACACGCCCGTGCGCAAACTCGAGGTCGCCAGCCTCGGCGATGACTTCCTGAAGGATCAGATCGCCCAGAAGGATCGTCAGATCGATGAGCTCAACGACCAGCTCAGGCGCAAAGACGAGCATGTCAGCGCCATGCTCGAGCGCGACAAGGAGACCAACATTCTGATCAACGGCCTCCAAGAGGCGCTCACCCAGTCGCTCGGCATCGAGAGCCCGACCCGGATGCAGCTGCGTGCCCGCCAAACCACACGGGGGGAAGGGGACAACGCCGCGAGCGACGATGACCGCAATGCGGTATAATCATCCCAATGACCGAGAAGCGGCGGGGGGAGATCACGAGCGTTGGCGAGATCCTGAAAGACAGGAACATCATTCTCGTGGGCGCCGATGCCTTCACAGAGAAAGGCTTCACCCAAGTCCCAAATGCCATCCTCAGATCGAAGGAGATCTCGCCAGGCGCCAAGCTCGCCTATTCCGGTCTGCTCTCGTATGCTTGGAACAACGACTATTGCTTTCCGGGACAGGAAACCCTCGGCAACGATATCGGGGTGACCCGTCAGACTGTAAACGAGTACATCAAGGAGCTACGCACCAAGGGCTTCATCCAGGTCAAGCGCCGCGGGCAGGGCCGATCGAACATCTATGAGCTACTCGTGCCTCGTGGATAACCTCTCGCACCCCGATATCCTGATGTCGGGATTCCCGACTTCTAGATGTCGGCAATCCCGACAACCAGAAGTCAAAAATCCCGACAGGAATAAGATACAGGGGAAGAAGATTCAGAGAACTATATACAAAAAGGTTTCAAGAAAATGAGATGGGGATAATGGTCCTGAAAGCGGTGTCAGCTCAGGCTATCAGAATCCACCTATTGCGACCTTCCCGGTTTGCGGAACGTCTGCGAAGGTTGTCGTAACCGGCCCTATCCGGACGTTGATCAGGGTGGCCGAATGCTACGGTCGCGCTATCGTTTCCGGACGTTCGCTGCGTCCGCTCAGTGCTGGAATGGTTCAAGGTCGGGTTGGCGGGACGAAGCGGCCGTTAGCGCAAAATCTCGAACGTCCGGTTAGCTCCCGATTTTTACCCTTGGGGCTATGTCGGCCTCGTGCCAATTCCAGTCATTGTGAATACGGCGCCGGACCCAAATCAATTGGCGACGGATATCAGGCTAAGCCCGATCGAAGCATCGCGGATTGGCAAATCGCCGCCGATAGATTTAGATACCGATCTCCGGGGCCGAATTCGGAATTCCCGGGTGAAGAATCCGTCTGCCGCCGATCACGGGCGCGGCATGGTCGCGAGAATCGGGTGCAGGGAGATGCTTTGGGGCAGGCTTGAGGGGCAGAAGATGAAACGCATGAATTTTGAGCAGGGGCAGATCGTCTACAACCAGGGGGACCGGAGCCACTTCTGCTACCAGGTTACCAATGGCAGCGTCGAAATACGGCGCGCGACCCGGGATTCATCGGGTGCGAAGGAGATCAAGACGCTGGAAAAGCTGCAGCCAGGCGCGGTTTTCGGCGTGATGGCGCTGATCCCAAACGCTCCGCACGCCGCTTCCGCCGTCGCCGCCGAGCCGACCGGCTGCATCGCCTACACACCCGAGGAAGTTCTGGACGTGCTGGAGTCAGACCCCAAGGAAGCGCATGCATTTGCGATGACGCTGATCAAGCGCCTCCGCCATGCGAACGTCACCGTTGTCGAGCCCGAACAGGGTGAATGATTAGGGAAATCGGGACGGGTCTCGCAGTGTTGGTCAAACTTGGAGTTTGAGATCGGTGGTGATGCCATTAGATCTGTGGGATCTCACCATCACCGGATATTAGAATTGCAACCGGCCGCATCGATAGGATCCGTTTCAGGATGATCGGCAGCATTGGGTCAGGAATACGCGTAGCGCGCAATCACCCAACGTCCGGTTTGCCGCTCATTTCTGCCGTTTGAACGCCGCGCAGCATCGGTCATTTCGGGTCAACAATACGCGTAGCGCACAGTTACAGAGCGTCCGGTTTGCCGCGCATTGCTGCCATTCGAACGCGGCGCAGCATTTTGCAGAAAGGGCTCTATACGGCCGTTCGCTGCGGAGGCGAAATCTTTCGACGGGTCAAAGTCGGCTGCGCGGGACAAACCTGCCGTTAGCGCAATATTTCAAAGGTCCGCTTTGATCGCGATTTCAGACTTCGAGGCTATGTCGGCCTCGTGCCAAGAGTTGCCTCTGGGACCAGTTAAAAACGGTCGGGTTTGGCCATCAGGGCGCGTTCAGGGTGGTTTTATCGGAATGGATTAGTAAGATGCTATGATCGCTAAGATTATTTTAGGGGATTGGTTACGCGAGATCCGCCGGAAATGAAGTCGATCCACGAATGGCTACAGTCAATCGATCTTGACGAGTATTCCGAGCGGTTCGCGGACGCCCGGATCAGCATCGACTTGCTTCCGGATTTGACCGACGACGATCTGGAGAAGCTCGACATTCCACTCGGTGATCGCAAGCGGATCCTCCGCGCCATTGAGGCAAATGTCGTGGCATCGGGGAGCGAAGCTGAGCCGGAAGATACACAGCCTCCAGACGCCATACGCGAACCGGTGCAGCTCCGTCAGCTTACGGTCGTCTTCGTCGACTTGGTCGGGTCGACCGCAATCTCCGCACGGCTCGATCTCGAAGACTACAAAGACTTAATCCGTAGTTATCACCTCTCGTGCACCAAGGTCATCAACGCTCACGGCGGCTTCGTTGCGCAATATGCAGGCGATGGAGTAATGGCCTATTTCGGATATCCGCGCGCCCAGGAGGACGATCCCGAGCGCGCGGTCCTCGCGGGCCTTGCAGCAATCAATGAGGTCGCTGCGATCGCAAATGCGGACAGGGGCACCCTTACCGCTCGGGTTGGCGTCGCTACCGGCCAAGTCGTGATCGAGGGCCTCGTGCTCGAAGGGGTCGAAAAGTTCCGGTCCGCCTTGGGCGAGATCCCTAACCTGGCCGCCAGGCTACAAGCCCTCGCCGAGCCCGGACAGGTTTTGGTCAGCGCCGCAACCCGGCGGCTGCTCGGGAATGATTTTATATGCGAAGATGAAGGGTCGCGTGAAATCAAAGGGTTCAGCGAGAAGCTGAAGGTTTTCCGCGTATGCAACGTGCGGCACTCGATCTCGCGCTTCGAAGCCCGGCAACGCGGCAGCTGGACTCCGTTCGTCAATCGTGACGAGGAGCGGGCCCTGTTGCGGCGCCGCTGGGAACGGGCCTGCGCCAGAATGGGAAATGTTGTGCTGCTCTCGGGCGAGCCTGGGATCGGCAAGTCACGCCTTGCGCGCGAGATCGCTGACGAGGTAGCCGCGCAGGCGTCGATGCGTCTGCAGTTCCAATGCTCGGCCCATCATACCCAGAGCGCTCTCTATCCAGTGGTCGCCCATCTGGAACATGTCGCTCGGATCAGCGCGATCGACACCCCGGAGGAAAAGCTGCGCAAGCTCGCCGATCTGCTGTCGGACTCTCCGGTTGATCTGCACAACATGAAGCATTTCGCGCACCTCCTTTCCTTGCGCGAAAACGGAGAGCGGTCGGACTCTTCGACTGAGGTCAGCAGGCAGCGCCGGGAAGAAATGATGACGGCGCTTTGCGACCGGATGCTCAGACTGGGTAACGACCGCCCGCTGCTGGTCACTTTTGAGGACCTGCATTGGATCGATCCGACCAGTCAGGAATTGCTGGATCTGTTCATCGAGCGGCTGGCGGGACAGCGGATCCTGCTGATCTGTACCTTCCGACAGGAGTATGCGCCGCCATGGTCCGGGCTAGCGCATGTGACGCGGATCGACATCAACCGCCTGAACCGGCAGGAATCCGTGACGATCGTGAACCAGCTCGTCCAGGGAAAAGGACAACCACTCACCGCCGTCGAGGCCATCGTCGCGAAGACGGACGGTGTACCTTTGTTCATCGAGGAGCTCACGAAGGCCGCGATGGAAGCCGCCGAACCTGAGCCGGGGAGCGCTCGACTCCAGGCCGACCCGCTGGCGCTGCCATCGACACTCAAGGATTCGCTCATGTCGCGGCTCGACCGGCTGCCGCTGGCCGAGAAGGTCATGCCGGTGGGCGCCGCGATTGGTCGGCGGTTCTCGCACCGGGTGCTTGCAGCGGTCACGGGGCTCGAAGACACCGTTTTGGTTCCGGCTCTCAATCAACTGGTTGATGCCGAGCTTTTGTTCCAGCGGGGCGAGCCGCCTGATGCGACCTATACCTTCAAGCACGCGCTGGTGCAGGACGTCGCTTACGAGAGTGTCCTCAAGAGTCGCATGCGCGGCCTGCACGCCCGGATTGCCAAAACGATCGAGGAAAGCTTTCCCGAGGTGATCGAGAACCGGCCGGAGGTCGCGGCACACCACCTAACGCGCGCGCGCCAGCACACGCCGGCGCTGCACTACTGGGAATTGGCTGCCGAGAAGGCGATCGCGCGGTCGGACAACAGTGAAGCGGTGTCGCACATCAAAGCGGCCTTACAAGAACTGAAGCATGAAACGGATCGCGCCGCCCGCGAGCGTGACGAAATCAGGCTGCGAGAGATGCTGTGCGTGCCGCTGGAGGCGCGCAGTTGGGGCTCCGAAGACATCATCGAAAACCTAAATCGGCTGCATGACCTTGTGGCTGGACAGGGGGACTCGGCCCGGCTTTTCACCATCCTGCACGGACTCTGCGGAACGCACATGATTAGCGGCAACATCGAGCTGGCATGCAGCGACGCGCTGAAGATGATGGAGATTGCCGAGAGCACAGGCGACCACGCATTCGTCGTGCTTAGCCATCACGCGCTGGGAATGGCGATGTTCATGCTCGGTGATTTCGACGAAGCGATTGCATGTTTTGACAAGGCGATCGACCGGCGCGCGAGAGTGCCCTACGTGACGCTACAAAAATACTATGTCGCCGATCCCGAGGTCATCGGGCGCTGCATGCAGGCCTGGGCGGAAAGTTTGAAAGAGACCGCCAGCGAGGCTGCGAGTGACGACGCCCTGAAGCGCGCCCTGAAGGCCACGGAGTACGCCGGGCACGACTTCACCCGCGCCTTCGGTCTGTCGGTCCTCGCCTCGGCCTTCCAGGCGCGGGGCGAGGCCAAGGCGGCGCTGGAGATGGCCGGCCGGGCGCGCCGGCTCAGTCGGCAGGATCGGTTCACCTACTGGGAGGCGTGGTCGCAGATCGTGATGGGCTGGGCGACCGCGATGACCGGCGATCCCGAGCACGGCATCGCGCGGCTGCGCGACGGGTTGGAGATGTACGTCACGACCGGCTCGCGCCAGATTGTCGTCTACGCGAAGGCGCTGCTGGTCGAGGCCTGCCTGACGTCGGACCACATCCGCGACGCCCTGGTGGCGCTGGAGGAAATCGAGGAGACCAGCGCCACCCAGAGCGTCCGCTTCTACGACGCCCGGATCAGCGAGCTGCGCGAACGCTTAGAGGGGGTGGAAAACGGCGGCACGGCCGTCAAGCCGTGACGCCGGGTTGGTGTGGAGCGGTTAGCGGGTGTTTATGATCATCGGGCTACCGCATCGCCCCAAACAATAGAACGGCGGTGCCGATAGGTCCGCATAATTTCGCGGCGGTGACGTCGCGAACATCATGTCGATACACGACGAAGAGTCAGTTGCGGCAAGTGATTCATATTTCTTTTTTGAGAGGTCAAGGTCTTCGAAGTCATCCGGATCCATATGGTAGTGCTTATTGTACCAGACTTTCGTGATCTGGATCGAGTTTCCCTTCGCATACAGTTTGTAATTGAATCCGGTTGCGGTAGCCGAATTGATCATAATCCCGGTTGCTGCTTGTGCGACAGGGAAGACATTATTCGAATCCGAAAGGTTCTTCGGCTCCCGTTCAAACCCGCCGGTTATAGTAATGAGAAAACGATAGGCTTCACTGTGTCTTACACCACTAAAACCACGCGTCGTCGTGGTGATCATCGTCACACAAAGGCGACCATTTTTCGTCATTTCATCGTAAAAATAGCCAGACAGACCATCACATACTGCTTCAATATGGCCGTAAGTCTCCACGCCCGGTCGGTCTGCAAAGCCCCCACTACCTGGATTGACCGTTGTCCTCGCGACTTCAAGCAATGAACGGGCCGGAAGGCCGCCAATGCCTTTGAAGACCGGAGGCCCCATGTTGCCTTTATCCCTCTCCGCCGCGATCTTGTTGATCCATGCAAGCGCAGTTCCGCCGCCAGGTTTCGGGACACCGAATTTGCCGAGAGTTTGTTCAAGCGATGGCTCGTCGTGCATTGCGGCGTCAGGGTCGATACCATCAATCAAATGCTTCTCCCGCCTTGTCGCGGACGGAGATCCCAGATTTATCGCGATCGATGCAGGTATGAAGCTAGATTGCCCTGGTGGTGAAGCTTGCTGTGAGGAGCAAGCTGCCAGCGAAGCGAGCGCCAAAAATACTGTTAATGGCCCGATGTACTTAACGGATACGAAATTCATTTCCGCCTCCTGCGGTTTGGGAACAAACACGCGAAGCAGCGCCAAATTGTCTCATACACGCTCAAGTTGAGTCAACGCATTGACACTTTGGGGTAGCCGACGCTCCGCCCGGTGTGCCCGGCTTCACGACCCCGGTAGGAATTGAACCTACGACAGCTGGCATAGAAGGCCGGTGCCCGATCCAGCTGAGTCAAGGGGCCCATTAAAAGGACTTGCGATACCTGAACATTTAGCGCGAAAGGCGTGCACCATTTTCGCCCGTCTAACGGCACACAAACCTGATCGTTTCTGCGCCGCAAGCGCGGGCATCCGAAACATAAAAGATTTAGGGGTGCAAAACCCACTAAAGTACCTCCATCAGTTTGGCAACTTTGGGTCAGAAATTCACGTAGCGCGAGCTCATCGAATGTCGGGGTCGCACCGGTTTGCTGCCATTCGAACGCGGTGCAGCATCCTGCAATTTGGGCTCGAAGCCGTCATGCGGCATTGCGGCACGAAGTCTGGTCTGGCGACCGCTTGAATGTCAGCTTCCCGTTTCGCGCCGGGGCTGGTTTTCACCCGCATCAAATGACCGCATCCCGCCCTGAGCGGCCAATCATTCGCTCCAGTCCAACTTTGCCGAAGGATGCTGATCTGACGTCGTCCGAACGAGGAGTCGAACGGCGGGCGCAATGCGCATGCCATTCTCAGCGGTAGTGTTTCCGCCGAATCCGGTTGGCTAGTCGCCCAGATTTGCGAAAAGTGCGACTAAAAAGAGACTAACGTCTCTCGTCGCACTCTGTAAGTCTTTGAGAAGATTGGCTCCGGCGGTAGGATTCGAACCTACGACCAGCGGATTAACAGTCCGATGCTCTACCACTGAGCTACGCCGGAATGGCCGATCTTGGCGAGGTGAGAGGGCGTATAACAAAGGCGGCGGATTGCGTCCAGCGGATTTAAGGGCGCGAGGGGCCGCCCTCGCTGCGGGCGCCTTTCGCGAGACTGGTATTGCCGCGCGTCTCGGGTTCACGCCCGGCGGGGGGCGAGCCGCCGTAGTCGCGGGTCGCCTCGCTGGCCGCCTGCGCGACCATGCGGCCCAGCATGGGCAAGCGCTCGGGCGGGATGCGGGCGCCCGGCCCCGAGACCGAGATCGCCGCGACCGCGCGGCCAAGTTCGTCGAAAACTGGGGCGGCGACGCAGCGCAGACCCAGCGCGTGCTCCTCATCATCGACACCAAACCCTTGAGCTAGAATTTCATCGAGGGCCGCTTCAAGCCGGGCGCGATTGGTGATCGTGCGCTGGGTCTCCCGCGGCAGGGCCATCGTGCCCGTGATCCGTTGCCGCCGGGCAGGCTCCATTTGGGCGAGCAAAACCTTGCCGGCGCCCGAGGAGTGGAGTTGCACGCGCCCGCCGACGCCGGTGATCGCGCGCATGGCGTGGCGGGACTCGATCTGGCCGATGCAAATCGCCTCGCCGTCGCTTTCGACGAACAGGTTCGCGGTCTCGCCGGTCATCTCCATCAGCCTGCGCAGATAGGGTTGGACCAGGCTCAGTTTGTCTCGGCTGCGCGCGAATGCGGTGCCGACGAAGAACGCCGCAACACCGATCCGCCACAGGCCGCCCTGGGCCTCGGGGCGCACGAAACGCTCGGACTCGAGCGTGGTCAGCAGGCGATGGGTGGTCGAGGGTGGCAGATTGGCCGCCTCCGATAGTTCGGTCAGCGACATGCCGTCTCCGCTCTCGGCCAGGTGGCGCATCAGGCGCAACGCGCGCGTCAGCGAACGGACCTGACCCGAAGACTTTGCCTTGCTGTCGTTCATTCCGGCCCCCTCGCGAGTGCGTGGCGCGAGAGCGATCTATCCGCTCTGCGAAAACGCTTTCCATATGGTTTATTGCAATTCGTGGCGGGGGAAAGGGCTGATGCGCCGAAAAATGAAAATATTTTGGGCGTCCAGACCGGTAGCTCCGTGATTTGCCGGGTTGGTTACAGCCGTTTCACCACCTTCTTCTACCGTTCATGAACGCCCTTCCCGCTAGCCTGAGGTCTGTATGGCGGGAGGTTCGATGATGGTGTTGCCCCAGCAATGTGCGGTGTCCGAGGAGGCGTCAGACAGGGGCCGGCCGCCGCCAGCGCCCAAATCGGTCGCCGAGACCGGTCTGGAACAGGGTTTCCTGTTAGACCTACTCGTCAAGACGATCTACCGGATGGGGCTCGAGACGGCGAGCGATGTCAGCCGGGCGATGAAGCTGCCGGTGCCCATCGTCAACACGCTGATCGAGGCCGGCCAAGCTCTGAAGACAATCGAGATGCTGGGGCAGCTCGGCGCCTCGATGACTGCCGAGATGCGCTATACGCTGACCTCGAAGGGTCGGGAGTGGGCGCTGGAGGCGCTTGACCAAAGCGAGTATTTCGGTGCCGCGCCCGTCACCGTGCAAGCCTATGCGGACCAAGTGACAAACCAGTCGATCCGACGCGAGACGCTGACCCGGCCGATGCTGGGCCAGGTCTTCTCGGAACTTACCCTGCCTCAGGATCTGATGGAGCAGATCGGACCGGCTGCGAACTCGGGCGCGTCGATGTTGCTTTACGGCCCGCCCGGCAACGGAAAATCCTCGATCGCCGAGGCGATCTGCGCGGCATTTGAGGGCACAGTCTACTTCCCCCACGCGCTGATGATCGACAAGCAGATCATCACCATCTACGACCCCACCGTTCATCACGCGATCGACGCCGGTCAGGCCGAGGGCATCAGCCTGCGGCGCGAAAGCACTTATGATCGCCGCTTCGTCCCCTGCGGGCGCCCGGCGGTGATCACCGGAGGCGAGCTTACTTTGGACCGGCTCGACCTCGCGTTGAACACGATCAGCCAGATCTACGAGGCGCCGATGCAGATGAAGGCCGCGGGCGGCGTCTTGGTGATCGACGATTTCGGCCGCCAGCGCCAAAGCCCGCAAGAGCTCTGCAACCGCCTGATCATCCTCTTGGAGAATGGCACCGACTACATGGCGCTGCAAACGGGACGAAAGTTCGAGGTGCCGTTCGACGCCCTGGTGGTCTTCTCGACCAATATCGCGCCGAAGGAATTGGTGGACGGCGCGGCGCTGAGGCGCCTGCGCTACAAGATCCTGGTCGACAAGCCGGACCGCGAGACCTTTATCGAGATATTCGCTCGCACGGCAAAGAAATACGGAATGGATCTCACCGAGGACACTTTGGTCTTCATCCTGAACGAGCTCTACGCAAACCAGAGGGACGCGGAATTCCACGCCTTCCACCCCCGGTTCTTGATCGACCAATGCAAGGCGATCAGCGCGTTCGAGGGAGTAAGCTCCCGCTTGACGCCGGATTTCCTTATGCGGGCCTGGGGCAACCTGTTCGTCGAGGACTGATCGCCAGGTCAAGCCGCGCGTCCGTCGCACTCGCTCGGCTCCACGGGCATCCAGGATGGAGCGCCCTGGCCAAATTCGCGGTCGAGGGCCGCCAGATCCGCCTCGTGCTGGGCGATCTCGGCGGCCAGCCAATCGGGCGGGACCGGAACATGGGCGCTGGCGGATCCGGCCCGCGCGGGCGGCAACTGGCCGCGCGTCGTATCGCGGAATATGCTGGTCAACAGCTTAAGCGTGATCTCCAGCGCATCATCATTCTGGACGGTATTGTCGCAGCCGCCCGTGTAGATCTTGCGGATCAGGCGGTCGCGCGTGCGCGAGGGCGGCAGAATGAATTGCAGCCGAAGTACGCCTCCCGCGCCTTGCACCACACGCGCGGCGATCCTGCCCACATCGGCGACAGTCACCACCAGCCAATCGCCCTTCACCGGCGGATCGGCGCCAAAATAAGCCACCGCCATGCCACCGAGCGAAATGTCTCGCATTCGTGCCTCATCTGTGCCGCCCTGCTCCCGGCGGATAAGGACGGGTTCGTCCATCTCGAAGCGCACTTCGCGACGGCGCGCACCGACACTGAAGGCCGTCACCAGGACCACCAGCAGCACCACTGAATTGAAACTGCACCAGACCGCGACAACCGGAACCAGTGAAACGTCACTGATGATCCGCGCGTCGAAACTGCTGTTGAGCAGGAACCCCAACGCAGTCGCCACCAATAGGCCTGTCGCCATGAAGACCGTGAAGCGGTCATAGGACGGCCCGCCCGCTTCGCTTCCCTTGGGAGTGACTTGGAACTTATGCCCGTAAGGCCGGACCAGCGTTTTGATCAGACCCGGCAGGAACCGGAACGCCTGCAACGCCCCCTGCACCGTCGCGGCCAGGGGAAAGTACTGCCCCGGGGCAAAGAACCTCAGCGCCGAGATCGCGGCCTGGATCGCCGGAAACTGATAGTAGAGCAGTCCCTCGGGCGTCGTGTTCGCCATCGGCAGCAATCCGGTCAGCAGGTAGATGCAGGGTGCGCTCATCGCCGCCGCATGGGTCAGCGATTGGGTCAGCCAATGGGTTGGCAGGAACATCAGCCGCTGGATCAGGTTCAGCCCCGGCCCAAACGGCCCTTCGCGTAGATAGAGGATCTGCAGCGCGCCTTGCGCCCACCGCGCGCGCTGGACGAAGAAGGCATCGAGCGATTCCGGCGCCAGGCCGATCGCCAGACGCTCGTTGAGATATCGGGTCACAAATCCTTTGCGCAAAAGCGCCAGGGTCAGCAGCATGTCCTCGGTAATCGAGCCGGTCGGCATGGCATTTCCGATCGCCTGAATGGCGCTGCGCCGCGTGATCGAGTTCGAGCCGCAGCAAAAGGCGCAGTTCCATCCGTCACGCCCAGGCATGATCTGATCGAAGAACAACGCCTGATCGCCGGGAAGCGTGCGCCGCAACGCCAGGTTGGATTGCATCGGATCATGGTTGAAGAACCGGTGCGGCGCCTGGACGATCCCGACCTTCGGGTCGTCGAAAAAGCCAATCGTGCGGTAGAGGATGGTGCGCTGGGGAATGAAATCCGCGTCCAGGATGACGAAGAATTCGCCCGCAGTGCGCGGGAACGCCGCGTTGATGTTGCCGGCCTTGGCATGGGCGTTGTCAGGCCGGGTCAGATAGCCGATGCGGCGTTCTGAACAATAGGCACGCAGGAACTCGCGCCGCCCATCGTCCAGCACCCAGACCTTGAGCTTCTCCGGCGGCCAATCGATCGAGGCGGCGCCGATGATCGTGCGCTCGAGCACGTCCAAGGGTTCGTTGTAGGTGGCGATCAAGACGTCGACCTCGGGCAGATCCTCGGGCTCGCGCGCGCGCAGCCGGGCCTCGTGCATATTCGCCTCGCCCGAGCGGTCGGTTCGGCGGCAGAGCGCGGCGAACAGAATCGCCACGTCGAGCCAGGCCATGCATTCGATAATGAACAGCGTCCAGACCAGGGCCGATTGAAGGTCCAACTGGTTTGCCGGCAGAACCGTCACCGGAATGCGCCAGGTCAGGTAGCGCACGACCAAGAAGCCCAACGCGCCCGCCACGGTATAGCGCGCAAGCCGATGGTCCTTCAGTCTGTCGGGATGGGCCAGGGCGAAGATCGCAACCAGCCCCAGGGGCACCAGGATGATCGGCTCCATTTCGGCGCCGTCAACCGCCAGAATCGAGTGCCACGGCCGCGCCAGCGAACACAGCGCCATAGGACACGGCGCCAAAGATCACGGCGCTCAGGCCGCGTCCGACCGCGACCTGCAAGCGCCGGAGATGGCCCACATCGGCGCGTTCGAAGCGGACCTCGGCCGTGCGGCCCACATGGCAAAAGGCGCCGGGCTCGTCGTCGATCCGGGTTTCGGCCAGGGAGATCAAGACACGGAGCTGATCGGGCTTGGCCTCGGTTACAGCCGCGGCAAGCCTGGGATGGTCAAACTTGGCGCCCGCGCCCAGGACGGCCGAGATGCGCGCACCTACCGGCTCGCCCCCGCCCTTCAGCCGGACCCAAGCGGTTCCGCCCAACTCGATGCTTTTGAAATGCCGCTCGTGCAGCGTCACCTCGACGAAGCGGGACTCGCAATTGACCATCTGAACCAGGACATCGCCCGGCACCACTGTCTCGCCGACCGCACCGCTCTGCTTCCAGATTACACCTCCCGAGGCGGCTTGAGCCGCGAAGATCTCGCGTTCCTCGACCAAGCGGGTCTCGCCCGTGATCTGGCCGGTCAACGCCAGGCGCTCGCTATCGAGCCGGCGGCGCTCGGTGGCGAGGCTCGCCAGTTGCAGTGTGATCCCGTCAAGCCGCTGCTGGCTGTATGGCACGTCGTTCCAGCCGTCCTGGACGAAGACCCCGGCCTCGACCGCCGCGCGCTCGACGGCGATGCGCTCGAGCCGAGCCCGAACGCGCGCGACCTCGGCAGTCGCGCCGGCATGGGCGGCGGTATCGGCGTCCGTCCTGGTCGCGGTCGCGTGACCCCGGCTCCTGAGAGCCTCGGCACGTTTAAGAATGGCGAAGGAATTCTCGTGCTGGGCTTCAGCGGACTCCAAGGCAGCCGAGGCCTCGCGCGACTCGGCGTCCAGGCGCTCGATCACCCGGGTCTGGTAGCTGGCGATCCGATCGGACATGACCTGTTCCAGGGCACCGAGTTCGGCCGTCTCTGCATCGATCGAGTTCAGACTTTCCTCGACAAGCGCCAGCCGGGCGCGCAGTTGCTCGAGATAGCGCCGATCCCGCTCCTCGATCTCGACGGTGACCAGGGCCTGGCCGGCGGTGATTCCGGTTCCAGGGGGCGGTGATCTGCGGGTGATATAGCCTTGAAGCGGGCTAAGCACCGTGTTTAACGGCGCATTCACCACCGCCTGGGAAGAGACGTAATTGGCCGCATTCGGCACGACGGTCCAAAGCACTGCGGCCGCCAGGGCAAAGGCCAGGAACAGGCGAAATTGTTGCGCGGTGATCCGCATCGCTCACGTCCAAGGGGATTGAAGCCGTTCTCTCGGACCGAGAATGCGCCGTTAGCCTTAAGAATGGGTTTGCCAAAGATTGCCAGAGGGTTACGCGATCCGGTAAGGCAAGATCTCACGGCGGTTCGGATCGATGCTCAGCGCCTTCTCGACCGGGGGCACCGAGCGCTGGTGGCAATCGGTGCGCTCGCAGATCCGGCAGCTGACCCCGATCGGCCCGAAGGCAGCGGCATTGGTGGTGTCCAGATCGTCCGCATAGACAAGCTGATCCGCGTATTTCACCTCGCAGCCCAGCGCGATTGCATAGCGCCGGGCGGGGGCGCGGAAATGCCCGCCCGGCTTGATGACATCACGGGCCAGGCAGATGTAACGGACGCCGTCGGGCGTCTCGGCCAATTGGCGCAGAATGCGTCCCGGGGTCTCGAAGGCCTGATGCACGTTCCAGAGGGGACAGGCGCCGCCAAAGCGCGCGAATTGCAGCCGGGTCGAGGAGTGGCGCTTGGTGATCGTGCCCGCCTGATCGACCCGGGCGAAGAAGAACGGAATGCCCTTGTTGCCGGGCCGCTGCAGGGTCGAGAGCCGGTGACCGGTCTGCTCGATCGAGGTGCCGAAGCGGCCCGCCAGCGCATCCAAGTCGTGGCGAAGCTCACGCGCGGCGTTCAGCGTCGCCTCGTAGGGCAGGATCGCGGCACCGGCAAAATAGTTTGCCAACCCGATCCGGGCGATGGCGCGGGCTTCGGCGCTGCGGAACCGCGCAAGATCGAGGGTCGCCTCGATCAGCCCTTCATGGGCGATCAGCGCCACCTGATGAGCAAGCTGGAAGGCATTGGTCTCGGCGCTCCCCTCGGCCGGGAGGGTCAGGACGTTAGCCGATGGGTCGTAACGCCGGATCGCCTCGCCCGCAAACTCGGTGCGCACGCCGTGGGTCTCGGCCAGCCAGGCGGTCCCGGCGGCCAACTTGTCGCGCCCCTCGAACCGAGCGGCGCGGGCGAACTGCTCGGCGGCGCGGTCCACCGCGTCGATATAATTATCGCAGTAGTGAAAGAAGTCGCGCACCTCCTCCCAGGGCATCGGCGTAAGGCCGCCGGATGGGCGGTCGAGCGCCTCGTCGAGACTCGCGAACCGCTCCTGCCCCGCACGATAGGCGCGGTGGAGAGCCAGGAAGGCATGAGCCAGGCCAGGCGCGTTGGTCGCCAGAATCTGCAACTCGGCCCGGCTATGCGCGGTCTCGCGGAAAAGCGGATCGGCCAGCGCTTCGCGCAGATCCGCCATCAGCCGATCGCCCTCATCCATCGAGAAGACGGCGACATCGACGCCGAACCTCTCAGCCAGGCCTTGCACCACGTCGCGGCTTACGGGCCGGTTGTTGTGCTCCATCTGGTTCAGATAGCTGAGGCTGACCCCCAACTCGCGCGCGAAGGCGGTCTGGGTGAGCCCTAGGCCGCGCCGGATTTCGCCGAGCCGGGCGCCAGCATAGATTTTGCGGGTTGCCATTGCGTTCTCCGTGACCTTTGCAGTTTCGCAAAAAACTTTCGCAATTTCTATAGCCTTTGCAGACACGCCCCACCAAAACGGGATCGGAGGCATCCCTGGGGAGGGAATCATGAAGGACATCCTCGACCAATTGGAGGCGCGGCGCGCCGAGGCGAAGACCGGGGGCGGCCAGCGCCGGATCGAGGCGCAGCACGCCAAGGGCAAGCTGACCGCGCGCGAGCGCATCGAGCTGCTGCTCGACGAGGGCAGCTTCGAGGAATTCGACATGTTCGTTGCCCATCGCTGCACAGATTTCGGCATGGACGAGGTCAAGATGCCGGGCGACGGGGTGGTGACCGGCTGGGGCACGGTGAACGGGCGCCAGGTCTATGTGTTCAGCCAGGATTTCACGGTCTTCGGCGGCTCGTTGTCCGAAACCCACGCCCAGAAGATCTGCAAGATCATGGACATGGCGATGAAGGTAGGCGCGCCGGTGATCGGCCTGAACGATTCCGGCGGCGCACGCATCCAGGAGGGCGTCGCCTCGCTGGCGGGCTACGCGGATGTCTTCCAGCGCAACATTCTGGCCTCGGGCGTGATCCCGCAGATCAGCGTCATCATGGGACCCTGCGCGGGCGGCGCAGTCTATTCGCCTGCCATGACCGATTTCATCTTCATGGTGCGGGACTCCAGCTACATGTTCGTGACCGGCCCGGATGTCGTGAAGACGGTGACGAATGAGATCGTCACGGCCGAGGAACTGGGCGGGGCCAAGACCCACACGTCGAAGAGTTCGGTCGCCGACGGTGCCTTCGAGAACGATGTCGAGGCGCTGGCCGAAGTCCGGCGGCTAATCGACTTCCTGCCGCTCTCGAACCGTGAAGGCCCGCCCGAGCGGCCTTTCTTCGACGCGCCGGATCGGGTCGAGATGTCGCTGGACAGCCTGATCCCGGAGAACCCGAACCGGCCCTATGACATGCAAGAGGTGATCCGTAAGACGGCGGACGAGGGCGATTTCTACGAGATTCAGAAGGACTTCGCGAAAAACATCCTGACCGGCTTCATCCGGTTGGAAGGGCAGAGTGTGGGCGTGGTCGCCAACCAGCCGATGGTGCTGGCCGGTTGCCTGGATATCGACTCCAGCCGCAAGGCGGCGCGGTTCGTGCGCTTTTGCGATGCTTTCTCGATCCCGATCCTGACCCTAGTGGACGTGCCCGGCTTCCTGCCCGGCACCGGCCAGGAATATGGCGGGGTGATCAAACACGGTGCGAAGCTGCTGTTCGCCTATGGCGAGGCGACGGTGCCGAAGGTGACGGTCATCACCCGTAAGGCCTATGGCGGGGCATATGACGTCATGAGCTCGAAGCACCTGCGCGGCGACATCAACTATGCCTGGCCGACCGCCGAGATCGCGGTTATGGGCGCCAAGGGTGCAGTCGAGATCCTCTACCGTGCCGAGCTGGGCGAGCCGGAAAAGATCGCGGCGCATACGCAGGAATACGAGGACCGCTTCGCCAACCCCTTCGTCGCCGCCGAGAAAGGCTTCATCGACGAGGTGATCATGCCGCATTCGACAAGGCGCCGGGTGGCGCGGGCCTTCGCGGCATTGCGCGGCAAGCAGCTCGAGAACCCGTGGAAGAAACATGACAATATTCCCCTCTGAGCACCGCGCGCCTTTGGCCGCGCTTGCTGTCACCGCATTGGCGCTCGTTGCGGGTCCGGCGCAGGCCGAGGTCTCCGACGACCAGATCGCCGGTTGGGCAGATGTCGTGCTTGACGACATCGCGATCACCAGTGCCGAGGACATCCAGCGCCGGGTGATCGCCTGCTACGCGGAGGTCCATGACGGCACGACCGATTTGGTCGAGCGTTGCACCACAATGCACTTCACTGCCTCGATCATCGAGCGCGAGATGGCACAAGCGGTGAATATGGACGTAAGCGAGCTCTACCAAAAACAGGTCATGGCCGGGATCATCGCCACCCATTTCGAGCGCGCGGGCAAATCCGTCGAATACCGCAATGCCTTCGCGCCAAGGGCGATCGAGATCATCCACGGGCAGATGCGCGCATGGATGGAACGGCAATGAGACCAGAACGGCCAAATTGCGAACGCGATGCAGGAATGTTTCAATGAATCAACAAGTTCCGAGCCTCGCCTGTTTTTCTGGTTCGACCCCCCCTATCTTTGGTAGACTGGGTGGAGTTTTGAGCGAGGAGAAACTGAAATGCGACTTACTGTTCTGCTTACTGCGGGCGCGCTTACCTTGGCGGCCTGTAGCTCGGACCCGGGCACGCGCGCGCTCGAGGGCGGTGCCATCGGCGCCGGTGTCGGTGCGCTCGGCACCGCGGTCGTCGGCGGGCCGGTTGTCGCCGGCGCGGTCGTCGGCGCGGCGGCTGGCGCGGTTACCGGTGCCATCACCAACGAGAACCAGATCGACCTCGACTGATCGCCGCCAGGCGGTTTCCCGGGCGACCGGTCAAATCACTGATACGGGGGGCTGCTGATGAGCGGCCCCCTTTTCCATATGATCTCGGGCGGGCCGCGGCCGGTCGCGCCTTTCTCTCACGCGGTCGAAAGTGACGGCTGGGTTCTGCTGACCGGGCAGATGCCAACCGATCCTGCCGCGCCCGACGCCCCCCTGCCCGACGGTATCGAAGCTCAGACCCGCCGGGTCATCGAGAACCTGAAGATCGTTCTGACGGGCGTGGAACTGGACCTCTCCCACGTCCTGCAATGCCGCTGCTACCTGACCGAGTTCGAGCGCGACTACGCGGTCTTCAACGAAACCTACCAAAGCTATTTCCCGCCCGACCGCCGCCCGGCGCGCACCACCGTGGGCGTGACCGCGCTGGCCGTCGGCGCGCTGGTCGAGATCGATTGTGTCGCGCGGAGGCCCGCATGAACCCTGGGCGCCACCGCTACCACGCGATCTACTACGTGATCATCGGCGCGCTGGAAGGCGTGCTGGCCGGGTGGTGGCTGCTCGGTCTGCTGATGGCGCTGGATGTCCAGGGGATCGGCACCCTGATCCAGACGGTCGATGCGGGGCACACCATGTTCCTGCTGGCGGTCGTCATGTTCGCCGTCACCTTCGGCATGGCCGGGATCGCCTGGCAGGTCATGGTGCTGCTGCCACATGAACCGGGAGAGGATGAATGACCAAGCTCTGGAAAGGCCAGGCCTTCACCATAGCCCATGCGGACGAGGGCAAGTTTGAAAGCCAGGGCCTGCGCGCCTTCTTCGAATACCGGCAATTGGGCATTCGCGAGGCGACCGGCGGCAAGTATGGCGCCCATGTGATCCGCGCCGTTCCCGGTCGCCATTCCGAGGGCGCCTGGCACACCCATGATCTGGACTTCCAGATGGTCTACGTGACCCGTGGTTGGGTGGTCTTCGAATACCAAGGCCCCGAGAACACAACACACGAGCACATCCTGCGGGCCGGATCCTGCGTGCTGCAGCCGCCCGGCATCCGCCATCGCGAGGTGAAGCACTCGGACGACATGGAGTTGGTCGAGATCACCTCGCCCGCCGAGTTCGCGACCGAGAGCGTCGAAGCGCCTGAGTAAGAGGAAGGACAACGGGGCATGTTCAAAAAGATCCTGATCGCCAACCGTGGCGAAATCGCCTGCCGGGTCATCAAGTCGGCCCGCAGGATGGGCATCGCCACCGTTGCCGTCTATTCCGATGCCGACCGGGACGCGCTGCATGTGCGGATGGCCGACGAGGCAGTCCACATCGGCCCGCCGCCCGCCAACCAGTCCTATATCGTGATCGACAAGATCATGGCGGCAATCGCGGAGACTGGGGCGGAAGCTGTGCATCCCGGTTATGGCTTCCTCTCCGAGAACGCGAAATTCGCCGGGGCTTTGGACGCGGCTGGGGTCGCCTTTATCGGGCCGCCTGTCGGCGCGATCGAAGCGATGGGCGACAAGATCACCTCAAAGAAGCTGGCGGCCGAAGCCAACGTCTCGACGGTGCCGGGCTATATGGGTTTGATCGAGGATGCGGACGAGGCGGTGAAGATCGCTGCGCAAGTCGGCTATCCAGTGATGATCAAGGCCAGCGCCGGCGGCGGCGGCAAGGGGATGCGCATCGCCTGGACCGACGAGGAAACCCGCGAGGGTTTCCAATCCTCGAAGAACGAAGCGGCGTCATCGTTCGGCGACGACCGGATCTTCATCGAGAAATTCGTCACCCAGCCCCGGCATATCGAGATCCAGGTGCTGGGCGACAGCCATGGCAACTGCATCTATCTGGGCGAGCGCGAATGCTCGATCCAGCGCCGGAATCAGAAGGTGATCGAGGAGGCGCCGTCGCCGTTCCTGGACGCCGAGACCCGCAAGGCCATGGGCGAGCAGGCGGTCGCGCTGGCCAAGGCCGTCGACTATTGCTCGGCCGGGACGGTCGAGTTCATCGTCGACGGCGACAAGAATTTTTACTTCCTGGAAATGAACACACGGCTGCAGGTTGAGCATCCGGTGACCGAGCTGATCACCGGTCAGGATCTGGTCGAACACATGATCAGGGTGGCGGCCGGCGAGAAGCTGAGCCTGACCCAGGACGATGTGAAGCTGAATGGCTGGGCGATCGAAAGCCGGCTCTATGCCGAGGACCCCTACCGCAGCTTCCTGCCCTCGATCGGCCGGCTGACCCGGTATCGCCCACCCAAGGAGGTAGCCGAGGCCGCCCACGCGGTGCGCAACGACACCGGCGTCTACGAGGGCGGCGAAATCTCGATGTTCTACGACCCGATGATCGCCAAGCTCTGCGCCTGGGCGCCCGACCGGGATGCGGCGCTGGGGGTCATGCGCGAAGCTTTGGACGAGTTCGAGATCGAGGGGATCGGCCACAACCTGCCGTTCCTTTCGGCGGTGATGGACCATCCGAAGTTCATCGCAGGCGACATGACGACCGCGTTCATCGCCGAGGAATACCCGGTCGGGTTCGCGGGCGCTGAGCTAGACGACGCTGCGCTGGCCCGACTTGCGGCGGCCGCGGCAGCGATGTTCCGGGTGGTCGAGATCCGCCGTGCCCGTATTTCGGGCCGAATGTCGAACCACGAACGGGTGGTGGGCACGGACTGGGTGGTCAGCCTGCAAGGGACGGACTTCCCGGTGAAGATTGCCGCCGACCGGCAGGGCGCGACGGTCACATTCGAGAACGGCGAGGCACGGCGCGTCGCCTCGGACTGGGTGCCGGGCCGCAGCCTGGCGATCCTGGACGTGGACGGCGCTCAAGTGGCGCTGAAGGTCGAGGCGCGGACCGAAGGCTTCCGCATCCGCTATCGTGGGGCTGATCTGGACGTGAAAGTCCGCACCCCGCGCATCGCCGAACTGGCCCGGCTGATGCCGGAGAAGCTGCCACCCGACACGTCGAAGATGCTGCTCTGCCCGATGCCCGGCGTCGTCGTCGCGATCGCCGTCGCCGAGGGCGACGAGGTGCAGGAAGGCCAGGCGCTCGCCACCGTCGAGGCGATGAAGATGGAAAACGTGCTCCGCGCCGAGAAGAAAGCGGTGGTTGCCAAGATCAATGCCGAACCAGGTGCATCTCTGGCCGTCGACGATGTGATCATGGAGTTTTCGTGACCCCTACCCTCGCATATTTCCCCGCACTGGCGTTTTCATTGGACGGCCAGCTTTTCGGTCTGTCGCAAGACCATCGTGACGCGGGACTGGAGCGCGAAGGCGGAATAGACCGCCGTCGCCAGTGCGACCATGTAGACGGTGACCAGCAGCGCGACCAATGTCGGCCAATCCGCCGTCTTGAAGGTCACGGAGGCGCCCAGAAGCAGCGCCAGGCTCCAGCCAGACATAGACATCGCCGCGCAGACTGCCAGCACCAGCTTGTCGCGCAGGCTGGTTTCCATCAGGGTCACCCCCTCAGCCCGCGCGATGATGGGCATGACCTGCCATTTGACCACCACCGCCGTGATGGTCAGCAGCGAGACGACGGTCAGTTTTGCCGCCAGTTTGGGCGTGAAGTTGGCAGGGTCGAACCCGGTCCTGATCGCGATCAAAACGATCCCGGTTATCCAGGCGGCCAAGATCGCAGGCATCATGATCCGGTGCGCACTCTCGATAGCCCTGCAGTATTCGCCGCTGATCCGGCGTTCGACGCGGCGCAGCGTCATGATGTCGGTCGAAACCATGGTGCCGAGGCCAACGGCCATCGCCATCAGATGCGCCAGCCGCACAAGGTCGGTTCCCATGATCAGGACGGATTCGGGGATGCCGAACATGATCGCGTCTCCTCCTTATTCCGGCGCGTTGGCCGGTTTCGCCGGATGACCCGGCTTGTCGTTCTACGGGAAGGCAAAGTAGCGCACCGGGGGGCGGAACAATTGGCGCGACAGCGCCGGGCCCCAGGATCGACACGACATAAGGGATACGCGAACCCTGTTGGCCGGATCATACCCTGGAATCGTTGCTCCGCAAAACGGGATTTTTCATTTTTATTTGATAAATCATATGTTTACTCACGCGGCGGTTGTATTGGGTCAGGCCACGAAACGCGGAGGACGAAATGACCGATGCCACTGACCTGCAAGCCGCAGCGACGGCTCGTTTCGGCGAAGGCCCCGTCATCAGTGCCGACGGGCTTGACGACGCTGCGCGCGATGGCTTGCACCGGTTGATCGACCGGCGGTCTTGTCGTGACTACGCAGAACGGGCAGTGCCCGAGGGGCTGGTCAGCTTGCTGATCGCGGCCGGGCTGTCGGCACCCACCAAAAGCGACTTGCAGCAAGCGGATATAGTCTGGATCCGTGATCCGGCGCTGCGGGGCGAGGTCATCCGGGACGTGCCCGGTGCCGATTGGATCGCCAAGGCGCCGGTCTTTCTGGTGATCTGCGGGAATGGCGCGCGGTTCGCCTCGCTCTTCGAGGACGGGGATTTCGTGAACGACCATTTCGACCCCTTGTTCAATGCCATCGGCGACGCCGCGATCGTGTTGGAAGGGATCGTCGCAGCGGCGGCGGTCGCTGGGCTCGGCACCTGCCCGATCAGCCAGATTCGCAACAAGGCGCGAGACGTGAGCCGGTTGCTCGGCCTGCCTGACCGGGTCTTCCCGTTTGTCGGGCTTTGTCTCGGCTACCCTGCCCATGAAGCCTCAATCAGTCCGCGATTGGATTTGGGCATGACACTTCACAGGAACCGTTACGACGCGGGCGCCTTCAAGCGCCTGGCCGCGGGCCACGATGCCCGCCGCAACGCAACCAAGCCCTTTGGCCGCCAGCGCGCGGTCGAGCGCGTCGGGGCAGATCCCGATTACGGCTGGCGCGAGGACAAGCGCCGGCAATACAGCACGCCGGAACGCGCCGATTTCGGCGCCTATCTGAGAGATATTGGATTCGCGTTCGACTGACCGCAGCCGGGCGCCTGGGAAGGAGGCGATGATGAGCGACGCCAAGATGGATGCATGGAAGGCCCTGGCCCAGCGGGAGCTGAAGACCCGCACGCCGGACGACCTGGTTTGGGAGACGGCGGAGGGCATCCAGGTCAAGCCGCTCTATTCCAAGGAAGACCTAGTGGGCCTCGGTCATTTGGACTCGCTGCCCGGTGAGGCACCTTTCGTGCGCGGCCCGCGCGCGACCATGTATGCCGGGCGCCCCTGGACCATCCGGCAATATGCGGGCTTCTCGACCGCCGAGGAATCGAATGCTTTCTACCGCCAAGGGCTGGCCGCGGGCGGCCAGGGCTGCTCGGTCGCATTCGATCTGGCGACCCACCGGGGCTACGACAGCGACCATCCCCGCGTCCTCGGCGATGTAGGCAAGGCTGGCGTGGCCATCGACTCCGTCGAGGACATGAAGATCCTGTTCGACGGGATCCCGCTCGACCAGGTCAGTGTCTCGATGACCATGAACGGCGCAGTGATTCCAGTCTTGGCCTCGTTCATTGTCGCGGGTGAGGAACAGGGCGTCGAACATGCCCAGCTATCCGGCACAATCCAGAACGACATCCTGAAGGAGTTCATGGTTCGGAACACCTATATCTACCCACCCGAGCCCAGCATGAGGATCGTGGCGGATATCATTGAATACACGTCGGAAAACATGCCCAGATTCAATTCGATATCGATCTCGGGTTACCACATGCAGGAGGCTGGGGCGAACCTGGTGCAGGAGTTGGCGTTCACGCTGGCCGACGGCAAGGAATACGTCAGAACGGCGCTCGAGCGCGGCATGGACGTGGATCAGTTCGCAGGGCGTCTCAGCTTCTTCTTCGCCATCGGCATGAACTTCTTCATGGAAGCGGCCAAGCTGCGCGCAGCACGCCTGCTGTGGCACCGGATCATGTCCGAGTTCGATCCGAAGAAGCCGCAAAGCCTGATGCTGCGCACCCATTGCCAGACCTCTGGCGTCTCGTTGCAGGAACAGGATCCCTACAACAACATCGTGCGCACTGCCTTCGAGGCGATGTCAGCGGCGCTCGGCGGCACCCAATCGCTGCATACGAATTCCTTCGACGAGGCGATCGCCCTGCCCACGGAGTTCTCCGCCCGGATCGCGCGCAACACGCAACTGATCCTCCAGAACGAGACCGGCGTGACCAAGGTGGTCGACCCGCTGGCCGGTTCCTACTACGTCGAAGCTTTGACCGAGCAACTCGCCAGCGAGGCGTGGAAGATCATCGAGGAAGTCGATGCCATGGGTGGCATGACCAAGGCGGTGGCGACCGGAATGCCGAAGCTGCGCATCGAGGAAGCGGCGGCCAAGCGCCAAGCCGCCATCGACCGGGGCGAGGAGGTGATCGTCGGGGTCAACAAGTTCCGGCCAGAGAAGGAGGAGCCGATCGACATCCTGGACGTTGACAACGTCAAGGTCCGCGAGGCCCAGGTGGCGCGGCTGGAAGAGATCCGCGCCACCCGCGACCAAGCCGCGTGCGACGCCGCGCTGGCCGCGCTCGAGGAGGCCGCGCGCGGAGATGGGAACCTGCTGGCAGGGGCGGTCGAGGCCGCGCGCGCCCGCGCAACCGTTGGGGAGATCTCGATGGCCATGGAGAAAGTATTCGGACGGCACAAGGCCGAAGTGCGCACTCTCTCGGGCGTCTACGGCGCCGCGTATGAGGGCGACGCGGAGTTCGCCGCGATCCAGGGAGAGGTCGAGAACTTTGCCAAGGCCGAGGGCCGCCGACCCCGGATGCTCGTGGTCAAGATGGGCCAGGACGGCCACGACCGAGGTGCCAAGGTGATCGCCACGGCGTTTGCCGACATCGGCTTCGACGTCGATGTCGGCCCGCTGTTTCAGACGCCCGAGGAGGCGGCCCAGGACGCAATCGACAACGACGTCCATGTGATCGGCATCTCGAGCCAGGCGGCGGGCCACAAGACCCTGGCGCCCAAGCTGATCGAGGCGCTTACAGCCCAGGGGGCGGATGATATCATCGTGATCTGTGGCGGCGTAATCCCGCAGCAGGATTACGACTTCCTCTATTCGAAGGGGGTGAAGGCGATTTTCGGACCCGGGACCAATATCCCCGAGGCCGCCAAGAACATCATCGACCTGATCCGGGGCGCCCACGCGCCACGGGCCGCGGAATAGGGAGCACTTCCGACGACACGCAATGCCCGGGTCCGCTATGCTGAGACGAAAGAACGAGAAAAGCCGGTCGGGGAGGCCAGCAAGATGAGCCAGCGCAAGGACGATGCCCTGAAGGAATCCGCACTCCGCTACCACGAGATTCCGAGTCCGGGGAAACTCTCAATCCGAGTTACCAAGCCGATGGCGACCCAGCGCGACCTCAGTCTGGCCTACAGCCCCGGCGTTGCCGAGGCCTGTTTGAAGATCGCCGAGAACGCGGATGACGCATTCCGCTACACGGGCAAGGGCAACCGTGTCGCGGTCATCTCGAACGGCACCGCGGTGCTGGGCCTTGGAAATATAGGCGCATCCGCGTCGAAGCCGGTGATGGAGGGCAAGGTCGCCCTTTTCAAGAAGTTCGCCAATATCGACGGCTTCGACATCGAGGTGAACGAGACCGACGCCAAGAAACTTGCCGAGATCGTGATCGCGCTGGAGCCCACCTTCGGGGCGGTGAACCTTGAGGACATCAAAGCGCCGGAATGCTTCGAGGTCGAGCGCATCTGCAAGGAGCGGATGGGCATTCCGGTGTTCCACGATGATCAGCACGGCACGGCGATCGTCGTCGCCGCCGCCGCGATCAATGCGCTCCACCTGGCGGGTAAGGAACTGGCCGGCGTCAAGATGGTTTCGACCGGCGGCGGGGCGGCGGGGATCGCCTGCCTGAACCTGCTCTGCGATATGGGGCTGAAACGCGAGAATACTTGGCTCTTCGACAAGGATGGCCTGATCTTCGAGGGCCGCGAGGGCGTCGACGAAACCAAGGGACGCTATGCCCGCGCGACGGATGAAGGACCGCTCAACGATCTGATCGACGGCGCCGACATGTTCCTCGGCCTCTCCGGCCCCGGCGTGCTGACCGGCGACATGGTGGCCAAAATGGCCAAGGACCCGATCATCTTCGCGCTGGCCAATCCGACGCCGGAGATATGGCCCGATGACGCCCTGGCGGTGCGAAAGGATACCATCATCGCGACGGGGCGGTCAGACTACCCGAACCAGGTCAACAACGTGCTGTGCTTCCCCTTCATCTTCCGCGGCGCGCTGGATGTGGGCGCGACGGTGATCAACGAGGAAATGAAGATTGCCTGCGCAAACGCCCTGGCGGACCTGGCGCGCCAGACCTCTTCCGCCGAGGTCGCCTCGGTTTATAGTGGCGAGCGGATCGTCTTTGGCCGTGAATACCTGATCCCAAAGCCGTTCGATCCCCGCCTCCTCGGCCAGGTTGCCAGCAATGTCGCCCGTATTGCCATGGAGACCGGCGTCGCCCGGCGGCCGATCGAGAATCTCGAGAGCTACAAGACGCAACTCGACGGCTCGGTTTTCCGCTCGGCAATGCTGATGAAGCCGGTCTTCGAGGCGGCCCGCACCGCCCACCGCCGGATCGTCTTCGCCGAGGGTGAGGACGAGCGGGTCCTGCGCACCGCACAATCGATGGCGCAGGAGGGGATCGACCGGCCGATCCTGATCGGACGGCCCGACGTGATCGACCAGCGGATTGAACGCGCCGGGCTGAAAGTGAAGCCTGGCGAGGATTTCGAGATCTGCGATCCGACGAACGATCCGCGCTACCGGGAATATTGGGAGGCCTATCACGAAAGGCTCGAACGCCGCGGCGTGACCCCGGATCTGGCCCGCACGATCATGCGCACCAACACGACCGCGATCGCCGCGGTCATGGTCCATCGCGGCGATGCGGACAGTATGATCTGCGGGACCTTCGGCCAGTATCTGTGGCATCTGAATTACGTCAGACAGATGCTGGCGGGACTGCCAGATGGTTTGGGCGGGCGGCTCCTCCCGATCGGCGCTTTGTCGCCGGTGATCCTGGACCAAGGGGTGGTCTTCATCGGCGACAGCCAGGTCAACCACGATCCCAGCGCCGAGCAGATCGCGCACAATGCGATGGCGGCATCGCGCCATATCCGCCGGTTTGGAATAGAACCGAAAATCGCGCTGCTGAGTCACTCGGTCTTCGGAAGCCTGGATTCCGCGTCAGCCCAGAAGGTGCGCCGGGCGCTGGAGATCCTGGACGAACAGCAGATGGATTTCGAATACGAGGGTGAAATGCAGGCGGACCATGCTTTGGACCCGGAGCTCCGAGCCCGCGTATTCCCGAACTCGCGGCTCGAGGGTGCGGCCAACTGCCTGATCTTCGCTAATGTCGACGCGGCATCCGGCTCGCGCAACATCCTGAAGCAATTGGCCAACGGCCTGGAGGTCGGCCCGATCCTGATGGGCATGGGCAACAAAGCCCACATTGTCAGCCCTTCGGTCACCGCGCGGGGCTTGCTGAACATCGCGGCGCTGGCGGGTACGCCGGTGCAGACCTATGCGTGAGGTCCAATTGGGCCCAAGGGAAATCGAGAGGGAATCCTCGGAGGATCATGGGGCTGCGCCCCCAGGGACAGGAGACGAAGTGATGACGAGCTACAAGGAGATCTACGAGGGCTGGAGGGCGGACCCCGAAGCCTTTTGGATGCGGGCCGCCGAGGCGGTCGATTGGATTGAGAAGCCGACCCGCGCCCTAGATGACGGCGCCGCGCCAATGTATCGCTGGTTCTCGGGCGGGGTGTGCAACACTTGCTACAACGCGGTCGACCGGCATGTAGAGCACGGCCGCGGCGACCAGCCGGCCTTGATCCATGATAGCCCGATCACTGGCTCGAAATCGGTCCTCACATATGCCGAGTTGAAGGACAAGGTCGCCCGGCTGGCCGGGGCAATGGCCCGGGCCGGCATCGAGAAGGGCGACCGCGTCATCGTCTACATGCCGATGGTGCCGGAAGCCGCGATCGCCATGCTTGCCTGCGCCCGGATCGGCGCGATCCACTCGGTTGTCTTTGGCGGCTTCGCTGCAAACGAATTGGCCGTGCGCCTCGAAGACGCGACGCCCAAGGCGATCCTGGCCGCCTCGTGCGGAATCGAGCCAGGACGGGTGGTCAAATACAAGCCGCTGATCGATGCCGCGATCGAGCAAGCCAACCACAAGCCGGGCTTGGTGGTCATGCTTCAACGGCCGCAGGAAGAGGCATCCTTGATCGAAGGCCGCGACGCGGAATGGGAGGCATTCCAAGATGGCGCCGAGCCAACGGATTGCGTGCCTGTCAAGGGAGACGACCCGCTCTATATCCTCTACACCTCCGGCACGACCGGCCAACCCAAGGGCGTGATCCGCCCCAATGCCGGCCATATGGTCGCGCTGATCTGGACCATGAAAAACCTCTACGGCGTCGACCCCGGCGAGGTCTTCTGGGCCGCGTCGGATGTAGGCTGGGTCGTGGGCCACTCTTACATCGTCTACGCGCCGCTTCTGACCGGGAACACCTCGATCCTCTTCGAGGGAAAGCCAGTCGGCACGCCGGATGCCGGCACGTTCTGGCGCGTCATTTCCGAGCATGACGTCAAGGCGCTGTTCACCGCGCCCACCGCCTTCCGCGCGATCAAACGCGAGGATCCGAACGGCGAATTCGTGCGCAAGTATGACCTTTCGGGCTTCCGCACCCTGTTCCTGGCGGGCGAGCGGGCCGATCCGGCGACCATCGAATGGGCCGAGGCTCAGTTGGGAGTGCCGGTGATCGATCACTGGTGGCAGACCGAGACCGGCTGGGCGATCGCTGGAAACCCGATGGGGATCGAGCACATGCCCGTGAAGCTGGGATCTCCGACAGTGGCGATGCCGGGCTACGACATTCAAATCCTCGATGACGGAGGAAATCCGGTCGCCGCTGGTGAACTCGGTGCCATCGCCGTGAAATTACCCCTGCCTCCGGGCTGCCTGCCGACGCTCTGGAACGCCGACGAGCGGTTCCTAATGAGCTATCTCGACACCTTCCCCGGCTACTACGAAACCGGGGACGCGGGGATGATGGATGAGGACGGCTATGTCTACATCATGGCGCGCACCGATGACGTTATCAACGTCGCCGGGCACCGCCTGTCGACCGGCGGGATGGAAGAGGTTTTGGCCGGGCACCCCGATGTGGCGGAATGCGCCGTGATCGGGATTTCGGACGATCTGAAGGGGCAGCTACCGCTGGGGTTCCTTTGCCTCAATGCTGGCTGCAACCGGCCGCACGAGGAGATCGTCAAGGAATGCGTCGCCCGGGTGCGTCAGGAGATCGGGCCCGTGGCCGCGTTCAAGCTGGCCTGCGTGGTCGACCGGCTGCCCAAAACCCGATCCGGCAAGATATTGCGTGGGACAATGGTCAAGATCGCCGATGGCGAGGAGTACAAGATGCCCGCGACCATCGACGACCCGGCGATTCTGGACGAAATCACCCACGCTCTGTCAGGAATCGGATACCCCGCGAAAGCGTAGTTGCGCGCAACTGCGCAATTCCACACGCGCCAGCCGGCTATCCGGCCGGCGCAGCTTTTTTGCATGCAACGATCCGTGGTGCTGGCGCGTTGGTCTAGACACGGCCCGTCGCGTCACGCTCGGTGGCGGCGATTGGAAGAGGGGAAGCGTTTTTGTGGCGCACTATTCAGAATTTATAAACCTTCGTTCCAATAGGATGGTTTGGTGCATGAGCCGCCTACCGGCAGCTCGCGCGCCGAAAGGTCCGTCTGCTCAGTGGCTTCCGGGCCCGTGTCTTGGTGTTTCAGTGGCAAAAGGCGAGACATAAGATGAAGGGACGGACTTTTCTGGCTATAGCCGCGGTCGTCTTGGCGATCGCTGGTTTGACATTCGGCACTCACGCGTCCTCGGATTCGGAATTGCTCGTTGTGCGCCTCAGTGGCGACGACGATCGGCCGAAGTTCGGGTTCACCGAGGAGGAATTGCGCGCGCTGCCGCAGGTGAAGGTCGCCACAGCGACAGAATTTACCGATGGGGTGGTCGAGTTTGTGGGACCTCTTGCGCGCGACGTTCTCGCGGCGGCGGATCTGGGGCCGGCCGAGTTGGCACGCCTTGTGGCTGCGAACGACTATTCGGTCGTGGTGCCGGTCACTGACTTCCAGAACTACGATGTGATCATGGCGCTCGAGGCCGACGGCAACAAGCTGTCGCGCCGGGACAAGGGTCCGATTTGGTTGATCTATCCTCTCGACGATCACACGGAACTTCAGGATCCATCCTACACGATCCGCCTGGTCTGGCAGCTAACGACTGTCGAGCTGCGTTGAGGATACCCATCAGCATCACGCGCGGCCTCGCAGGGGTCGCGTTGCTGGGCTTGATGATGCTCGCGGTCCTGGGCTTTCGGGCCCAGGAACAGGACATGCAGAACCTGAGCGAATACAGCCAGGAAGTGATCTATTGGAGTACTGTGCAGGCGGAAGCCGAGCATGGCCGGTTCCTCGCGGTCCTGGGACAGTTCGCCGTTGGCACGCCCGGCATCACTGCCGCGGACGTCAATCGCCGCTTCGACATTTTCTGGAGCCGGATCGCGCTGTTTCGTGAGGGCGACGTTGGGCGCCGAATCCGCGATTACGACAGCGGACTGTGCGCGGTCGGAGCGATCCAAGAAGCCCTGAAGAAACACGAGGACGCGGTCGTCAACATCTCCAGCGACGACCCGCCGGAAGTCTTCCAGGCGATTCTGATGGATTTCAATGAAGCCGGGCAGAAATTGCGCGCGCTATCGGTCAAAACCCTTGCCGGCGAGGAGAACCGTCTTGCCCGGGCCCGTGAATCGGTACGCGACAGTGCCAGGCTGACCTGGATGTTCTCGATGGCTGCCCTGGCGCTGTCGTTTCTCCTGATGGGCATTATGCTGATCGAAACCCGACGCTACCGGCGCATGGCTCAGGAGAGCGCTGACCTTGCCGCGCGCGCCGAGGCCGCGAGCCAGGCGAAGTCGAGGTTCTTGACCATGATGAGCCATGAATTGCGTACGCCGATGAACGGTGTGCTGGGATTGCTCGCCCTGGTCCGGCAGACAACGCTCAACGATCGTCAGGTTCGCCTTGTTGATCAGGCGGAGCGATCAGGTCGTCAGATGAGCCTGCTGCTCGCCGACATTCTGGACTTCTCCGACCTGCAGAGCGAGAGCCTGGTGATGTCTCGCGATCTGTTCAGCCTGGCGGAATTGGCGGACTCGGTGAAAGAAGCTTTCGGCCCGATCATCGAGCGCGAGGGTGTCGAGGTGATGATCGACGCCGATCGCCAGACGACCCGGCGCGCAGCGGGCGACCTGGTGCGGTTGCGCCAGGTTCTGGGTCATTTCCTCACCTTCCTGGTCGATGTGGTCGGCACGCGCGACGCGCGGTTGACACTCGCCTGGGGCGAGAGCGGCATCGAAATGACGATCGACGCCGCAGTGCGTAGCAGCGATCAGCCGGGCTGGCAGCCCGAGGCAATGTGCGGTCGCGGCTCGGCGGAGTATGATGATTTCGCCTCCGACTCGCTGGGACCGATGATCGCGCGCGGACTGGTCAGTCTTATGGGCGGATCGGTCTCGCTCAGCCGCCCGGTCGCCGGCCGGGCGTCGGTGTCTGTTTCGGTGCCGATGGACCTGACGCGCGAGCGCAAGGAATGCATTCGCATCGAGGCGGAAACCATCACGGTCGAGGCAATGCTGGCGGCATTGCTGCGCAAGCTTTCCTGGCCGGTCTACGAACCCGGGGTCGCCAATCAGCAGGTAACCACGATCCTGATGGAGGCCGGGGGTGATTCCGAGCCCGCGCGCGCCGCGCGACTTCGCGCCGAGAACCCCTCGGCGCGCTTGGTGGCGATCGGTTCTCCGCTCAGGCCCGATGTCTTCGATGCGGTCTGCATTCCGCCTCTGACCGCCGATCTTTTGGCAGAGTCCCTCAGACGCGAGAACCAGAGACTGTCGGAGGCCATTTAGTGGACACGCGCAATGCGAATGTGCCAGGGAGATTGCTGTCGGGACTATCAGGGGGATTTGACGTGATGCTCGACGGCTTGCGCGTTCTGCTCGCCGAGGACAATCCCACCAATCAAATGGTGGCGACCCAGATGCTCGAAAGCCTTGGCGCCTCGGTTACCATTGCGAATGATGGCGCCGAGGCGTTGGAAATCGTGGAGGCCGGTGATTTCGATTTGATCCTGGTCGACATCGAAATGCCGCGGGTGAGCGGGATCGAGCTCTTGCGCCGTTTGCGCGCGCGAGACGATTCGCTCACTGAGAAACCGATGGTCGCGCTGACGGCTTATGTCATGCGTGAACATCGCGCAGCCATCGCGGCCGCCGGAGCGGACGGCGTGATCGCCAAGCCGATCCGGTCGATCGAGCAATTCGGGTCCGAGATTCGCCAGTATATGCACAAGCGCCCGGCGCCGTCCGCCAATCCACCGGGTTCCCAAGGCGCAAGCGCCCAGGGCACCGAGGCATCGGATCCTAATCCGGACGTATCGGGTTTGCCAGTGATCGACCGGGGTATCTACGACACCTTGGCCGAGACGATCGGCGCAAGTGCGATGGACGAGTTGCTTGAGAAGGTCGTGTCGGACACCCAGAACGCGCTGGACCGCCTGATCAAGGCGGAAGATCCGCTAGACTTGGGTGAGGTCCGCGCCGTCAGCCACATCTTGAATTCCGTCGCCGGCGCGATCGGAGCTCAGCGCGTCCAAGATGCGGCATCGGCGGTCAACGCGGCCGCGCAACAGGCGGACAGTGCGGAAACCGCCAAACATCTGCCTCATCTAACCGGCAACATTGGTGACATGCTGGCGCAGATCAGTGAGCAGGTCACGGCCCGCTGACCGGCACACCCGCCATTTCCTGAAAGGCCTCCTCTTGGCCCGATCGATAACCAATCCGCCATAGGACGCAGCACCGCGTTCGGGCACGGGGACAATCGCAACAAATGACCATGTTTCACCGGCGCGTGGGAAAATCTCACCTCTTCCGGCGGAGTCTGATCCTGTCCAGGCAAGCACCGGCACGCCAGACCACCCGATCACACGACGTGGGGCGTGGGACGTAACCCAACGCACACCCAAAAAAATCCGCCCCGGCCGAAACCGGGGCGGACTACCCGCCAGGGGTAAGTAGACTTGCCCGCGAGAACCGCCACGGAGAGGTTGTGAGAACGGGGGAGATACCGCGCCGCACCGACCCTGCGAGAAAGACAAGTTTCTGATAGACGATACGTGGTAAAGGAATGGTTAAGCGCAGCGCGCTTTATCGCGGTCTTTTCGGCACAGCGCCCGGGCGGCTCAAAAGATCGACAGATCGAGAGGCTGCGACTGACCCAGCCAGATCACATGCCTCGTATGGTCGGCTAGGTGCTCCCCAGTTTCCGCATGGGCGAAAACGGTAAGCTCTCCCCGGTTAAGTGCCAGCCATGGGATGATCTCGGCGAATGCATCGGGTGGCACCGAAAGCTGGCAGCTGCCCATTGGATGCGGGCCGACCGGATCGTCATGCATCCGGCCCATCGCAACGCCGAAACGCCTGGCCGCCGCTTCGCACAGCGCGCGGGCCGCTTCCTTCTTTTCTGCGTCGAAATAGACGTGGGCATGCCAGCCCGTGATCGTCTCGATATCGCCCATCACTTCCTCCTTGGTCTGTCACTACCCCATCCCGAGGCAGGCCCTCACCGGTCTGAATCCCGCCAGCGCGGATTGATCCAGGGCTCCCGGTTCGCGGGCGGCAAGGGCTCGCGCCCCAAGATATGATCCGAGGCTTTCTCACCCACCATGATCGAAGGCGCGTTCAGGTTCCCGTTGGGGATCCGTGGGAAAATCGAGCTGTCCGCCACCCGCAGGCCCTCGACGCCGATCACCCGGCAGTCCGGATCGACCACCGCCATCGGATCGCCGGCGCGGCCCATGCGGCAGGTACCGCAGGGATGGTAGGCGCTCTCGGCATGCTGGCGGATAAATTCGTCGAGCGCCTCATCGCTTTGCACATCACCGCCCGGTTGGATTTCCTCGCCCCGGAAGGGATCAAAGACGCGCTGCGCGAAGATCTCGCGGGTGACCCGGATACAATGCCGGAAATCGATCCAATCCTGCTCCTCGCTCATGTAGTTGAACAGAATCGATGGCTTCTCGCGCGGATCGGCCGATTTCAGCGCGACCCGCCCACGCGAGGGCGAGCGCATCGGCCCCACATGGGCCTGGAAGCCGTGGCCGTTGGCGGCCAATTTCCCATCATACCGCACCGCTATCGGTAGGAAATGGAACATGATGTCCGGGTATTCGACACCTAGCGCCGAGCGAATGAAGCCAGCACTTTCGAAATGGTTTGACGTGCCAAGCCCGCGCTTCAAGAACAGCCATTCGGCCCCGATCAGCGCCTTGCCGAACAGGTTCCAGTACTTGTAGAGCGTGATCGGCTGAAGGCAGGCCAGCTGGATATAGAGCTCCAGATGATCCTGCAGGTTCTGGCCGACGCCCGGCCGATCCGCGACCACACCGATCCCACGCTCGGCCAGGTGGTCCGCCGGACCGATCCCGGAAAGCATCAGAATCTTCGGCGCGTTGATCGCGGAGGCGGCAACGATCACTTCGCGCCGGGCCCGCACGGTCTCGACGACTTCGCCGCGCGCGATCTCGACGCCCACCGCGCGGCCCTCCTCGATGACGATCCGATGGGCAAAGCAGTTGACGAGGTCGCAGTCCGGCCGCTTCAGCGCAGGGCGCAGATAGGCATTGGCCGTCGACCAGCGCCGGCCCTGCCAGACCGTCTGGTCCATCGGGCCGAAGCCTTCCTGCTTTTGGCCATTATAGTCGTCGGTCAGTTCGAACCCCGCCTGGCGCCCCGCCTCGACAAAGGCCTTGTACAGAGGGTTGGTCCTGGGTCCGCGCTGCACATGCAGCGGCCCGTCCTTGCCGCGCCAATCCGGATCGCCGCCTTGGCCGCTGGCGTGCCAGTTTTCCTGCCGGTCGAAATAGGGAGCCACGTCAGCGTAGGACCAACCGTCGGCCCCCTGCTCGGCCCAATGGTCGAAGTCGCGCGCATGGCCGCGCACATAGACCATACCGTTGATAGACGAGGATCCGCCGATCACTTTGCCGCGCGGACACGGCAGGCGCCGCCCACCCAGATGCGGCTCCGGGTCCGACCAGAACCCCCAATCGTAGAGCGGCATGTTCATCGGATAGCTCAGCGCCGCGGGCATCTGAATGAGAGGGCCAATATCGGTGCCGCCATATTCCAGAACCAGCACCGAATGCCGACCATCCTCACTGAGGCGGTGAGCAAGTGCCGAACCGGCCGAACCCGATCCGATGATGACGAAATCCGCTTCCACGACGAGACGCGCCCTCGGTCAATCCACACGCAGGCTGTCGTAAGACACCATGACGTGCTCCCGGAAGGCGGAGCGCTCCTGCAGCCGCGCGTAGTAGGCATCAAGGTTCGGCGTTTCCCCACGCTCGAAGTCGAGCGTGTAGTAGCGGTAGAGCACATGACCCAGCATGATATCGGCGAAGCAAAGCTGCGCCCCGTTGAGATATGGTCCATCACCAAGCCGGGTATCCGCCAGGGTGGTCAGTTGCTTCAGTGCCAACGCGCCCTCGGCCACCAACCCGTGATCCCGTTCGGCCGCCGGGGTCCGAACCAATTGCCAGAAAACCTTGAGCGTCAGGACGGGGGCCAGACTGGTCTTGACCCACTCCGCCCACATGTCCAGGGGTGCGCGGGCCGCCGGGTCCGCGGGCCAGAAATCACCCTCCCCGTAGCGCGCGCCAAGATAGCGCAGGATCGCGGCGCTTTCCCAAACAACCAGATCGCTATCCTTGATGGTCGGGATCAAGCCGTTCGGGTTCATCGCGCGGTAATCGGGATCGTCGTTGCCGCCAAAGGCGCCGCCCCAATCGATGCGTTCGTGCTCGAGTCCCAGTTCCCCGATCGCCCACATGGCGACCTGCACATTGGACGAGGTTTTGCGCCCCCAGATGGTGATCATCATTTCCCTCCCATTTTGCTTCGGCACGCGACGGCGCTCAGTTCTTTGTTCACATAGCGCTCGACCAGCGCGATCGCGCTGGCGGGATCTGCCGGCCCATCATGAAGCGCGCGGCGTATATAGAGCCCGTCGATCAGCGCCGCGATCCCCTCGGCGATCCGCTTCGCATCGTCACGGGTGCAGAGCTGCCCCAGCGCATCTACCAAGTTCGAAGTAAGGCGCCGCGCGTAGATGCCCAGCAACCGGCGCGCCTGATCATCGCTTTGCGCCCGCACATAAAAGGCCAGCCAGGCGGCGATGGTCGACGGGGCGAACTGCTCCGGTCCGAAACTCTCCCTGATCACGGCGCTGATCCGCCCGCGCGCGCCCTTCGCCCCGGCCAGGGCGCTGCCGACATTTTGGCTGTAGGCGCGCAGCAGGTGGCGCATCGTCGCCAGGAAGATCTGGTCCTTGCCGCCGAAATAGTGATGCGCCAGCGCGGCCGAGACCCCGGCCGAGCGAGCGATCTGGCCGACCGTCACGTCCAGGTTACCGCGCTGGCCGATGGTCGAGATCGCCGCCTCGATGATCGCCTTGCGGCGGATCGGCTCCATCCCCATGCGCGGCATTGTCGATTCTCCTCAGCGGCCGGTGGAGGAGGCTATTTTTGGTTGACTAGTCAATCAATAAAAAACGCCCGGGTCTCACTGGGAAGATCACGGTGCGGATCGGACGGCTTTTCCCGTCCGCGCCGGTAGACAGGGCGGAAAGATTACCGCTACCATCGCGCCGCCGGTCGGACACCTCGGAGAGAGATTCCCATGGAAATGCAGGGTGAGCGCTTGATCGAGGCCAGCCGTGACGAGGTCTGGACCGCGCTCAACGACCCGGAGGTTTTGAAGAGCTGCATCCCCGGCTGCGAAGAAATGGAAAAGACCTCCGCGACCGAGTTCACGGCGACCGTCGTGCAGAAGGTCGGGCCGGTCAAGGCGCGGTTTAAAGGCGCGGTCGAGCTTTCGGACATCGTGCCTGGCGAAAGCTACACGATCAGCGGCGAAGGCAAAGGCGGCGCTGCCGGTTTCGCGCGGGGCGGCGCCAAGGTGACCCTGGCGGATCAGGACGGCGGCACGCTGCTCAGCTATACGGCTGACGCCCGGGTCGGCGGCAAGCTGGCGCAACTCGGCAGCCGGTTGATCGACGGGTTTGCAAAGAAGGTCGCGGCGGATTTCTTCGACCGCTTTCAAGCCGCAGTCCAGGGCGACACACCGGAAGCCGAAATGTCGGATGCGGACGCGGCGGAGGGCGGCGACGCCCCGGCCGAAGAACAGAAAAAGAGCTGGCTCAAGCGCATGATCAGCTGAGCCGGCCGTCAGGATCAAGATCAGGGAGGAGACAGAAATGCCATCTATCAGCATGACCGTGAACGGAAAATCCGTTTCCGGTGAAGTCGAGGGGCGCACCCTGCTTGTGCAGTTCCTGCGCGAGGATCTGAGCCTAACCGGAACCCATGTGGGCTGCGACACCTCGCAATGCGGCGCCTGTGTCGTGCACGTGAACGGCGAAAGCGTGAAGGCTTGCACCATGCTGGCCGCTTCCGCCGACGGTGCCGAGGTCACGACGATCGAGGGCATGGCCAACGCGGATGGCTCACTTGGCGTGATCCAGCAGGCGTTCCAGGACCATCACGGGCTTCAATGCGGATTTTGCACGCCCGGCATGGTGATGTCGGCTGCGGACCTTTTGCAGAAGAAAAAGAACCCTTCCGAGGGCGAGATTCGCGAATGGCTGGAAGGCAATATCTGCCGCTGCACCGGCTACCATAACATCGTCAAGGCGATCCAGGCCGCCGCCGCTGCGGGCGCCTGAGGGAGGATATCGCGATGCCAAAGGACCAAGGAATCGGCGCCAGCTCGAAGCGGCGCGAGGATGTTCGCTTTCTGACCGGCAAGGGCCAATATACGGACGACATCAACCGGCCGGGCCAGACCTACGCTTTCTTCCTGCGCTCGAACGTGGCGCATGGAAAGATCAACGGGATTGATACCAACGCGGCGGCCTCAGCCCCCGGCGTAGTCGGGATCTTCACCGCCAAGGATCTGGAGGCCGCCGGCGGCGTGCCCTGCGGCTGGCAGGTCACCGACAAGCATGGCGAGCCGATGAAGGAGCCCAAGCACCCGATCCTGGCCGAGGGCAAGGTGCGCCATGTGGGTGACCCGATCGCGGTGGTGATCGCGGAGAGTGCAAACGAGGCACGCGACGCGGCCGAGTTGATCGATCTCGACATCGACGAGCTGCCTGCCGTTGTCGACATGCGCGCGGCGATTGCCGGTGGGTCCGCGGTCCATGACGAAATACCGGACAACGTCTGCTTCGATTGGGACTTCATCGCCGAAAACAAAGAGGCGGTCGATCAGGCCATCGCCGGTGCCCATCACGTCACCACACTGACATTGCGCAATAACCGCCTGGTCGCCAATGCGATGGAACCGCGCTGCGCCGTCGGCGAATACGACGCGGCACGCGACGAGCACACGCTCTACACCACCAGCCAGAACCCACATGTGATCCGGCTTCTGATGGGGGCGTTTGTGCTGAGCATCCCAGAGCACAAGCTGCGGGTCGTTGCACCAGATGTGGGCGGCGGCTTCGGCTCGAAGATCTACCACTATGCCGAGGAAGCCTTCGTCACCTGGGCTGCCAAGGCGGTCGGGCGCCCGATCAAATGGACCGCGGACCGTTCCGAGAGCTTCATGTCCGATGCTCAGGGCCGCGACCACGAGACCAAAGTCGAACTGGCGATGGACGAGGACGGCAAGTTCCTGGCGCTGCGTTGCGAGACGCTGGCCAATATGGGGGCCTACCTCTCGACCTTCGCACCCTGCGTGCCGACCTATCTGCATGGCACGCTGTTGGCGGGGAACTACACCACGCCTGTGATCCACACCAATGTTAAGGCGGTCTTCACCAATACCGTGCCGGTCGATGCCTATCGCGGCGCCGGACGGCCGGAAGCGACCTTCCAGATCGAGCGCACCATCGACAAGGCAGCACGCGAGATGGGGATCGACCCGGTCGAGATCCGCAAACGCAACTTCATCGCACCGGACGCCTTCCCGTATCAGACCCCGGTCGCCGTTCAGTATGATATCGGCGACTATGGGGCGACCATGGACAAGGCGGTCGCCATGGCAGACCTCGATGGCTACGCCGCCCGCAAATCGGCGAGCGAGGCCAACGGCAAACGCCGGGGCCTGGGCATCTCCAGCTATATCGAGGCCTGCGGCATCGCGCCCTCGTCGCTGGTGGGTGCGCTTGGCGCCCGCGCCGGGCTCTATGAGGCGGCAACCGTGCGGGTGAACCCGACCGGCAATGTCGCGGTCATGACCGGTTCGCACTCACATGGGCAAGGCCACGAGACGACGTTTGCCCAGGTTGTGGCTGAAATGCTGGGCTGCGACGAGGCGAATGTGGACATCGTCCACGGCGACACCTCGAAGATCCCGTTCGGCATGGGCACCTACGGCTCGCGCTCGATCGCGGTCGGGGGCTCGGCAATCGTCCGTTCGGTCGAGAAGATCATCGAGAAGGGTAAGAAGATTGCAGCCCATCTGATGGAGGCGGCCGAGGCGGACGTGACCTTTGCCGATGGTCAGTTCTCGGTCGCGGGCACCGACAAGTCGGTGGATTGGGGCACGGTGGCGCTGACTGCCTACGTACCGCACAACTTTCCGCACGAGACGCTGGAGCCTGGTCTCGAGGAAACTTCGTTCTACGATCCAGCCAACTTCACTTACCCCGCAGGCGCCTATATCTGCGAGGTCGAGGTGGATCAGGAAACAGGTCGGGTCGATATCGCCAGCTTCGTTGCGGCGGACGATTTCGGAAATGTCATCAACCCGATGATCGTCGAGGGCCAGGTTCACGGCGGTCTCGCCCAGGGCTTGGGCCAGGCGCTCCTCGAGAACTGCGTCTACGACGAAAATGGACAGTTGGTCTCGGCGAGTCTGATGGATTACGCGATGCCGCGCGCCGATGATTTCCCCAACTTCGGGGTCGACCATTCCTGCCAGACGCCGTGCACCCATAACCCACTAGGGGTAAAGGGCTGCGGCGAGGCAGGCGCGATCGGCTCGCCCCCGGCGCTGGTCAATGCGGTCGTGGACGCTCTCAGCGACCTTGGCGTCACTCATATCGACATGCCCGTGAGCCCGGGCCGCGTCTGGGCGGCCATCAAAGCCTCACAGAACTGAGGGAGGGAGAACAGATGTATAGCTTCGACTATGTGAAACCGGGCTCGATCGACGAGGCGGTCGCGGCCCTTCAGGCCGAGGACGCCCAGGCGCTGGGTGGCGGACAGACCCTGATCCCGACGCTCCGGCAGCGGTTGGCCCAGCCATCGGTCCTGGTTGATCTGGGCGGTTGCCTGGATGCCGGTGTCGCCGCGCAAGATGGCGGATGCCGGATCGGTGGGGGCGCGACCCACGCCTCGGTTGCCGCGTCTTCGGACGCGCCGAAATGGCTGCGGGCGGTTGCCGACGGGATCGGTGATCCGCAGGTGCGCAACCGCGGAACCATCGGCGGCAGCCTTGCCAACAATGACCCGGCCTCGGATTATCCGGCGGCGGTATTGGGCTCGGGCGCCGAGATCAGCACCAATGCGCGCACCATCGCCGCGGATGACTACTTCCAGGGCATGTTCGACACGGCGCTCAATGAGGGCGAGATCATCACCGGCGTCACCTTCCCGAAACTCGACGCGGCGAATTATCAGAAGTTCGACCAGCCCGCCTCGCGGTTTGCTCTGGTCGGCGTCTTCGTCGGCAAGGGCGCGGGCGGCGTCCGCGTCGCGGTGACCGGGGCATCTGAAAGCGGCGTCCATCGCTGGGCGGACGCCGAGGCGGCGCTCGCGGGCGACTTCTCAGCGGATGCTGTGCCGGGCGCGCCATCGGCGGACGGCGTGATCAGCGATCTGCACGGCTCGGCCGAGTACCGGGCACATCTGGTCGCGGTCTTGACCCGCCGCGCCGTCGCCGCCGCAGGGTGAGCGCGGCGCCCGCGACCATCGCGGAGGCGGTTACCGCCTCCGCTTCGGCGCCACCGACCGATGCCACGATCGAAGTCGCGGGCAGCAGGGTCGTGCTGCGGCCGTCGGGCGCCTTCTTTTGGCCCGAGCGGGCGTTGCTGGCTGTGGCAGACCTGCATCTGGGCCGGGCCGAGCGCACGGCGCGCGAAGGCGGCGACCTGCTGCCACCCTACGAGTCAATCGACACTCTCGACCGGCTCGAGACCGAGATCGTGGCGCTCGCCCCACGCATGGTCGTATGCTTGGGCGACAGTTTCGACGACCTTGCCACGGCACGGAACCTTTCGGAGGACGTGCTGCTGCGGATCGGTCGGCTTGCGGCGGGCCGCCAATGGTGCTGGATCGCCGGCAACCACGACCCGGGCCCCGTGGAACTACCCGGCACCCATTTGGGCGAGCTCCGCCTCGGGCTGCTCAGTTTCCGGCATATCGCTCTGGCGCGTCTCGGCGCCAGCGGTGGCGAGATTTCGGGCCATTATCATCCCAAGGCAAAGCTGATCCGGCGTGGCACCAGCGTGACACGGCGTTGCTTCCTGAGCGACGAGCGCCGGGTCATTCTGCCGGCATTCGGCACCTATACGGGGGGGCTGGACGTGCTGGACGGGGCTTTCGATCCTCTGGTCGGGCCAGACGGATCTGCCTGGCTGCTAGGCAAACAGGTGACTGGGATCACCCGGTCGCGCCTCAGAAAATAAGCGGTCACACGCCGCGTGACCCCGACTTCGAGGCACGGGTGCGAGCAAATTTCGGCCGGCAGAACTTCATGGAGCTATTGGGCGCGCGGCTGATCTCGGTCGCGCCAGGAGAGGTAGAGATCGAGCTTCCGCTCCAGTCGTCGCTGGAGCAGCAGCACGGCTATGCCCATGCGGGCGCCGCTTGGTCGATCGCCGACAGTGCCGCGGGATTTTCGGCGCAAAGCCTGATGGCGGCAGACGAAGGCGTGCTGACCGTCGAGTTGAAGATCAACCTGCTGGCGCCGGGCCAAGGCGACCGCCTGATCGCGCGCGGCCGGGTCGAGCGGGCTGGACGGCGCCTGATTGTTGGCCGCGCGGATGTCTATGCCAAGGACGCGGGCCATGAGACCCATATCGCCATCGCCATCGGCACGTTCATGGTGCGGCCAGGACTGCCCGACAAGGCCTGATCAATCCCCAGCGATGAAGGTCTTCAAAACCCAGGGGCCGCCCTCGGCGCTTTGGATAAAGATCGCCCGCCAGTCGAGCGGACTGCGCACCTCATCGGTGCGGGCGAAACCGCATCCAGCCTCGGCCAGGCAGACGTGATGCCAGCCGTCCTCGTAAAGGCGAGGGAATTCAGCAAGGTAAGGGCCGCGCGCCAGAACGCGCCCTTCGATTTCTTTCCAAATGATCGGGGCGTCGAGGGTAGGTGCCGTGCGCAGGACCGCGCCCGGCAGGTGACCATAATAGTATTCAAATGGATCGAGATCGTTGGGCCACAGTTGGAAGATGGCAGGGAACACAGCGCCGTGCCCCTCCGCCCAATCGGTCACCAGCAAGCCGCCGCCCGCAAGCACCGTCTTGAATTCGGTCCAGAACCAAGGCTCGGCGATCATCTCGCGAAACGCGGCGATGCCGTAGGTGCCGCCGAAACTGAGTTTGATCTGACTATCGGCGAGCGCGATCAGGGCCTCGGTGTCTCGGGTCTCGGCAATCCTTGTCAGTTGCCCAGTCAAAGCGATCAGGCTCGGATCAGAGGGCGCGGGGGCGATCGGGATCTGTCGGCCACGCGCGGCATCCACGAGCCGCAGGAGGTCGACATCATCACCCTGAGCCAGCAGCAGGGGTGACGCAAGCAGAGCGCCGAGGACGAGGGCGATCATTGGAACAAGAACACGGTGCATCGCCACAACCCTCACTCCGGACGCAGTTTCTCGAGGAAATTTGCGAGTAGTCGCGCCTCCTCGTCGTCCAGCCTTTCGGAGAAATGCACCGCGATCGCCCTCCCATAGGCAGGCCACATGGCATCGATCAATGCCCTGCCCTTTTCGGTCAGGTAGATGACTTGGGCGCGCCCATCCTCGGGACAGGGGGTCCGTCGCACGTAGCCCGCGCGGTCCAAGCGGTCGATCAGGCGCGACAAATTATATTGGGCCAGCAGCATCTTGGCCTGCAATTCAAACTGCCGAAGCCCCTCGGGCGCCACCCGCCTCAGCTCCAAAAGCGCGTCATACCAGGCCAGCGGCGGAAGGCCAGCAGTCTTGAGGTCGGCCTCCACGGCCGCCAGCACAGCCTGGCTGACCCGCATGAACCGGGCCCAAAGCGCTGTTTGATCGACGGTTTCGGTCATGATTGGCATATAGCGTGAACATGCATTTGCATCAACATCCTTGATTTGCATGCGTTCGCATTTATTTTACATGCAATCGCATTGACAGGAGATCTCCGATGCCGAAGCTCACCCTGATCAGCCACCATCTCTGCCCCTATGTGCAGCGCGCCGCGATTGCACTGACCGAAAAGGGGGTGCCGTTTGAGCAAATCTATATTGATTTGGCGAACAAACCGGACTGGTTCCTGGCACTCTCGCCGCTGGGCAAGGTTCCGCTCTTGAAAATCGAGCATGAAAACGGACGCGAAAGCATCATCTTCGAATCCGCGGTGATCCTGGAATATCTGGAAGAGGTGCTGGATATACCGCTCCATCCCGCCGACGCCCTCGAACGCGCGCGCCACCGCGGCTGGATGGAGTTCGGCTCTGCAATCCTGAACGGCATCGGGCGGTTCTACTCCGCACCCGATCAGGCGGCGCTGAAACGCGATGCCCGCGTCTTGTCACAGATGTTCGACCGGGTCGAGGCGCAGCTCGGCGACGGCCCGTTCTTTGCGGGAGACCGCTTCAGCCTGGCCGATGCGGTCTATGGCCCGATCTTCCGTTATTTTGACGTCATCGATCGGATCGGCGATTTCGGGATCCTGAGTGGTAAACCCAAGCTCGCCACTTGGCGCGCGGCGCTCGCCGCTCGTCCCTCGGTGCAAGGCGCCGTGACTGCGGATTACCCCGAGCGGCTGATGGCGTTCTTCGAGCGGAAAGGAAGCGCGCTGACTGAGCGGATTGAGGAGGAAGCAGCCTAGCTCCATGGGCTACCCCCAGCGCCTCATCCGGGCGCGCGCAAAGAAGGGTCAGCCCGCCCCCTTCGGCAACAACCGCGCCAGGCCCGCGCCCATACGCAATAGGGTCGTCTGCGTGCCGCGCGGCAGCTTGCTTATTTCCGCATACCAGCGGTCGAAGGTCTCCATCACCTCGAGCGTTTCGCGCAATCGCTTAACCACGCCGTCGAGCGTTTCGCCATCTGCTTCGGCCGCCCCCAGCACGGCGCGGACCGCGTCGATCGTTGGCGTGAATTCGCGCGCCCGGCGGCCCTCTACCACGGTGCGCGCCAGGTCGAACATGTCTTCGACCGAGGTGAAATGATCCCGCCGGTCGCCCAGCTTGCGGCTGACACGGACCAGCTTCCATGCCTGGAGCTCCTTGATCGCGGTCGAGACGTTTGACCGTGCGATCCCCAGCGCTTCGACGATCTCGTCCGCCGGCAGCGGCTTTGGCGAGAGGTGCAGCAGAGCGTGGACCTGTGCGACCGAGCGGTTGACCCCCCAGCGCGCGCCCATCTCGCCCCAATGGAGGATGAAGTCCTGCATGGCCGGGGTGAGTTTCATCGATTCATTTCTGTAATTTCAGTTATTACAGAAATTAATGCATTCCGCGTGCTCGTCAAGCTATGCACGGTGGGTCGTTTCGACCCACCGTGGCTGAATGCAAGTGACGGAAGTGGGTTCGAAGCACCCGCCCTACAGGATTAGGCGGTCAGGCCCTCCGGCTCGGGCAGGCCGTTCGCACGGCAGCAGGCGGTCACGGTATTTGCCAAAAGGCAGGCGATGGTCATCGGCCCCACTCCACCCGGCACCGGGGTGATGGCGCCGGCAACCTCGGCCGCGCTGGCGAATTCCACATCGCCGACCAGCCTGTGCCTGCCTTCGCCTTTTTCAGGCGCGGGGATCCGGTTGATGCCTACGTCGATGACAGTGGCGCCCGGCTTGATCCAGTCGCACTTGACCATTTCGGGCCGGCCCACCGCAGCGACCAGGATATCCGCGCCGCGGCAAACGCCTGGCAGATCCTGGGTCCGGCTGTGCGCAATCGTCACCGTGCAGCTGTCTTTCAACAGCAGGTTCGCCATCGGCTTGCCGACGATGTTCGAGCGCCCGACCACCACGGCATTCTTGCCCGAAAGCGACCCTAAATAATCGCGCAACATCATCAGGCATCCCAAGGGCGTGCAGGGCACCATGGATTTCTGGCCGGTGCCTAGAAGCCCGACATTCGAGATATGGAACCCGTCCGCGTCCTTGGCCGGGCTAATCGAGTTGATCACCAAGTCGCTGTTCAGGTGATCCGGCAACGGGAGCTGGACCAGGATCCCATGCACCGCCGGATCGTTGTTCAACTGGTCGATCAGCGACAGCAGGTCCGCCTCGGCCGTATCGGCCTCCAGCTTGTGCTCATAGGAATTCATGCCGACTTCGAGGGTCTGCTTGCCCTTGTTGCGCACATAGACCTCGCTGGCCGGATCCTCGCCCACCAGCACGACGGCGAGGCCCGGCGTGATGCCGTGAACCTCCTTCAAATTCGCGACATGCTCGGCCACCTTGGCGCGCACGGTCGCGGCGAAGGCCTTTCCGTCGATGATCTCGGCGGTCATGAACGTCTCCCTGATTCGCTTGTCTGGGGGGTCATCCCCTCCCGCGGTAGGGGCTTACACCCTGATCGGGCAGCCAGACCCCCTCGGGCAGGACACCTGTTTGCCAAAAAACGTCAATCGGGATGCCGCCGCGGGGATACCAGTAGCCGCCGATGCGCAAGTAGCGGGGCTGGATCGCCTCGACGATACGCTTGCCGATGGAAACCGTGCAGTCCTCGTGGAAGGCGCCGTGATTGCGGAACGAGGCGAGGAACAGCTTCAGCGACTTCGACTCGACGATCAACTGGTTCGGCACGTAGTCGATGACAAGGTGCGCGAAATCTGGTTGGCCGGTAACCGGGCAGAGCGAGGTGAATTCAGGCGCGACAAACCGGGCGACGTAGTTTTCCTCCGGATGCGGGTTCGGCACAGGGTCCAGCCGCGCCTCATCCGGGCTGGCAGGCAGGCCGGCAGGCTCGCCAAGGATGGTTGTCTTGTCTGGGTCTGTCATGCCTTGCCCCATAGCGCGGCAGGGCCAAGTGCGCAATCCGGATTGACCCGAGGCGTGGGATCGCCGCAAGCTTTTCCCAGAAGACAATGGGGGTGGCGATGCACGAGAGGGCGGCAGAGGCGATCGAAGCAATCGCCGCGGAATTGGGAGCACGCGCGGCCGGTGACACGGCGCTGGCCTCATTCGCGGACATGCCGAGCCAAGGCACAGGCGAGCGGAATGCTCCCCTGCCCGAGGCGCCGCCCGATCACCCCGCACGGGCGCACCTTGACCCAGCCTTCGCGGCGTTGTCGGGCGTCGGACCAAGGTTGATCGACGCGATCGGGGCAATCGCGGGTGACCTGCGCTGGCGCCAGGTCTTCGACGGCACCGGCGCTCCGCCGACGGTGGCCGAGGGTATGCTGGCGGCGCAGATTGCCGGGCCAGTCGGCCTGGTCGGAGCAGACGGCGATGGCTGCGCGGGCCTTTTCCTGATCGCGCCGGGGGTGCACTACCCGTTCCACACCCATGAAGCGTCCGAGATCTACTACTGCCTTCACGGGCGGTTGCATCTGCAATACGGCACCTGCGGCAAGCCGATGGAACTGACGCCCGGGCTCTACGGCCATACGCCGTCGAACCGGGTGCATTCTTTGACCACCGAAGCCGAGCCGGTATTGCTGATCTATGTCTGGACCGGCCCCTTGAACCGGCCGAACTGGATTTGGGAAACCGACGCACAGGGAGGCTGGACCCGCGCGAACTGGTCGCGCCGCGACGATGGCTCGTGGGTCAAGCAGGCTGAGGAACCGGTCACCGCCGACCTGCTGGCAGACGCCGAAGGGGCTTGACCTAGTCGAACGTGACCTTGTGCGCCCAGGTCTCGCCGTCTGATATCACCAGGTCCTCGAATCCGAGCAATCGGGCCAGGTCGAACCAGGTCGCGAAATCCTCGATGCCGTTCTCGATGAAGAAATCGGTGCCGCGGGCATTCGACGTCAGCTGGGCGAGTACCGCGCGGGCGCGATAGAGCGTCTTGAAGACCTCGTCATCCAACGCGACCAGGATCATGTGCTCGGCGCCCGAGCCCTTGGCGAAAATGACAAAGCGCGGGTTCTCGGGCGCGGCGAGCTGGGCCTTGGTGATCTGAGTCATGAAGTTGACCCTGACCCGCCGGTCCGCCGGCGGCCCGCCCAGATCGCGGCTGAAAGATTCCTCCGAAGTGATCGGCGGATAGTAGTAGCGCGCCTTGTCGGCGGCTTGGACGGGCAGGCAAAGTGCCGCGAAAGCGACGGCCAGCAAAATTTGGCGGGTCATGGTCTCTCCCGGTCTCGAAATCACGCTAGCCCATCGAAATGCCATATCGGGCCCGGAAGTCAAACCGGGCGTGCCGAGCCAACGCCCCGGCCTCGAGCCGGGGCCTTAATGGATATCTCAGAGCGCGGCCCAGCGAGGTCCCGTGTCAAGCCCGGGACCTCCGGAGCCGCAGTTCATTCCCGCGCTATGCCGCCACGATGTTGTGATCGGGGCCATAGGGGAAGCCAGTGATGTTCTCCGCCCCGGTCTCGGTCACCACCAGGATGTCGTGTTCGCGGTAACCCCCGGCGCCAGGCGTGCCCTCCGGAATGGTCAACATCGGCTCCATCGAGACGACCATGCCAGGTTCAAGCACCGTGTCGATATCCTCGCGCAGTTCCAGCCCCGCCTCGCGGCCATAGTAATGCGACAGCACGCCGAAGGAGTGGCCATATCCGAACGAGCGGTATTGCAGCAGGTCATGGCCGGCCAGAAGATCGTTTATCGCCGAACAGATATCCGCACAGCGGATGCCCGGGCGGATCAGATTGAGACCGCGTTCATGGGCCTCGACATTTGCGCGCCAGATCCGCAGCGACGCGGGGTCAGACTCGCCCAGAAACAGCGTGCGCTCGAGCGCAGTGTAGTAGGCCGAGATCATCGGGAATGTATTGAGGCTGAGAATATCGCCCTGCCGCAGGCGGCGCGTCGTCAGCGGGTTATGGGCGCCGTCCGTGTTGATGCCAGACTGGAACCAGACCCAGGTGTCGCGGATCTCCGAATCCGGAAAGGCCCGCGCGATCTCGCTCTCCATGGCGTCGCGGCCGATTTGGGCAATTTCAAGCTCGGAAGCGCCCTCGCGGATTTCGCCGCGGAGCGCCTCGCCGCCCAGATCAGCAATCCGGGCACCCTCGCGGATCAGCGCGATCTCCTCGGTGGATTTAATCATTCGCGCGCCCATGATCGCGGGCGCCAGATCGATGATTTTCTGGGTGGCGAGGAATTCCGCCAGCTTCGTGCTGTGCGCCAGGGTCAGATGATCGGCCTCGACCCCAACCGTTCGGGCGCCGCCTACCAGATCACGCACCGCGCGCCAGAAATTTTCGCGGCGCCAATCCGTATAGATGACGTTTTCGTCCACCGAGCGCCGCCAGGGCTGACCGCCATCGATATTTGCCGAGACCGTGACACACCTCTCAGGCGTCACGACCACCGCATAGGGCCGCCCGAAAGCGCAGTAGAGGAAGGCGGTGTAATACGCCACATTGTGCATTGAGGTGAGGATCGCCGCCTCGGCGCCCTCTGCTAACATAATTTGGCGGAGCCTGGTTAGCCGTTCAGCATATTCGGCCTGGCTAAAAGGCAGCGGCGCCTTCGAGCCGTTTTGCAGCGAAAACAAGTCCGGGCGGGTAAGCGATTTGAGCATCGATGCCTCCATCCGTTTCCGGTGGAGGACCCCTGCCGCCACCGGAAGGAAATCCGGGCGTGCAGGATGCAGCGGAGTAGGCTCCGCGAGCTGACCGGGCTGAACTGGATTAGGGCCGGTTGGGGCGACGCCATCGCCCCGCGCTCGAGTATTAATATAGAGCAAGAGGCAGATTTGGGGAAGCAGATTTGACGTGGAAATTCCCCGGGCTTGATCCGGGACATAGCGTTTACCGCTCCAGTGCCCGCCACGCGATGTCCGCACGGTTAAAGCCTTCGGGCCAGTCGATCACGCTGATCGCCGCGTAAGCGCGGTCGCGGGCTTCCTCCAGGGTCTCGCCCTTGGCCGAGACGTTCAGGACACGCCCGCCATTGGCCAGGGTCCGGTCGCCGTCCGCTTTGGTGCCCGCGTGGAACACAGTCACGCCGGGGACTTTAGCCGCTTCTCTCAATCCCTTGATTTCCGTGCATTTTGCATAGGCGCCGGGATATCCATCGGCGGCCATCACAACGGTCAGGGCCGGATCATCGGCCCAGTGCATCGTTACCTTGTCGAGGCCGCCTTGCGCACATGCGATCAGTGCCGGAACGATGTCGGTCGCCAGGCGCAGCATCAGCACCTGGCATTCCGGATCGCCGAAGCGGACATTGTATTCGACCAGCCTGGGCCCGGTTTCGCCGATCATCAGGCCCGCGTAGAGCACACCCTTGTAGGGGGTGCCACGCCTAGCCATCTCGGCGATGGTGGGTTTGACGATCTCGTCCAGCGCCCGGCGCTCCATCTCGGGCGTCATGACAGGCGCGGGGGAATAGGCGCCCATGCCGCCGGTGTTCGGCCCCTCGTCGCCATCGAAGGCGCGCTTGTGGTCCTGGGCGGTTGCCAGCGGCACCACCGCCTCACCATCTGTCAGCACGAAGAAGCTCGCCTCCTCACCGGCCATGAATTCCTCGATCACCACCTCGGCGCCCGCATCGCCAAAGGCGCCGGAGAGCATATCCTCGACCGCCGCCTCGGCCTCATCCAGGGTCATGGCCACCACCACGCCCTTGCCGGCCGCCAGCCCGTCCGCCTTGATCACGATCGGGGCACCTTCCGCGCGCACATAATCCAGCGCCGCCGCCCGGTCGGTGAAGCGCGCATAGGCCGCCGTCGGTGCGCCGCAAGCATCGCAGATCTCCTTGGTGAAGGCCTTCGAAGCCTCCAGCCGAGCGGCCTCGCGGCAAGGTCCAAAGGCGGGAATTCCAGCATCGGAAAGGATATCGACCACGCCGGCCGCAAGTGGGGCTTCCGGGCCGACAATCACAAAACCGATCCCATGGTCCTGGCACCAGGAAGCGATCGCGGCTCCGTCCTCCGGCTCCAATGCCACGCATTCAGCCACCTGGGCAATTCCAGCATTGCCTGGCGCGGCGTAAAGCTTGCTGCAGAGCGGGCTGCGCTCCACCGCCCAGGCCAGCGCGTGTTCGCGTCCACCACCGCCCAGGATCAGAATTTTCATGCGCTCCCCCTTCGTCTCGGGCGCTTCCCCGCCACCAGGACCGGCGCCCGGACTTCCGTCTGGATTAGCTGCCGCTGCCAACGCCACTTCCAAAGCCAACTTTTCGCGTTGAACCTCGGTCATCTCGCCTTTGAGCGCCCGCATCCGCGCGCGAAGGGTCCAACCGCGCCAAAAGACCGATGCGGCCAGCACAATCAGCGCCAGCGCGATTAGGGTTGCGGGGAGAAGGTCCATTGCGCCACTCTAGGACGGTCAGAGAACGGCCCATCCGAAGGACCGAGATGCCGAGCAGCCTTATCGACGATGCGCCAGAGGGCGTCAACACGCCGGAATTCACGGTCTCCGAGCTGTCTGGCGCGGTCAAACGCATGGTCGAGGGCGAATTCGGCCATGTGCGGGTCCGTGGGGAGATCGGGCGGGTTTCGCGGCCGCGGTCAGGCCATGTCTACCTGGATATGAAGGACGACCGCGCTGTGCTGGCTGCCGTCGTCTGGAAGGGGGTGGCCGGGCGGCTGGACATCGAGCCCACCGAGGGCGACGAGGTGATCGCCGAGGGGCGGCTGACCACATTCCCGGGTCAATCGAAATACCAGCTTGTGATCGAGCACCTTTCCTATGCTGGCGAGGGCGCGCTTTTGGCCAAGCTCGAGCGGTTGCGGAAGGCATTGGCCGCCGAGGGCCTGTTCGACCAGGACCGCAAGCAGCCGATCCCCTATCTGCCCCGAGTGATCGGTGTCGTGACTTCTCCCTCGGGCGCGGTCATCCGTGACATCCTGCATCGGCTGGCCGAGCGATTTCCGGTTCGGGTGCTGGTCTGGCCTGTGGCGGTGCAGGGCGAGAAATGCGCGCCCGAAGTTACGGCAGCGATCCGGGGGTTCAACGCCCTGGCGCCGGATGGTCCGATCCCGCGCCCGGACGTGCTGATCGTGGCGCGCGGGGGCGGCTCGATCGAGGATCTTTGGGGCTTCAACGACGAGCCGGTTGTACGCGCAGCGGCGGAAAGCCAGATTCCACTGATCTCGGCGGTCGGGCACGAGACGGACACGACATTGATCGACCACGCCGCCGACCGCCGGGCGCCAACGCCCACCGCCGCCGCCGAGATTGCGGTGCCGGTTCGCGCCGACCTCCTGGCGACGCTGGCCGATCTAGGCGCACGGCGCCTGCGTGCGATGAGCCGGGTTTTAAGCGAGCGCAGGCAACGGCTGGGCGATCTAGCCCGCGCCCTGCCCCGGCCCGACCAAATCTTGGCGGATCGGCGCCAGAGGCTGGATGTCGCGATCGCACGGCTGCCGCAATTGGAACAACTGATCCTGAATGCCCGAAACGGCTTGGAGAAACGCACGCTCCGCCTTGGCCAATCCCTGCGCGAGCGCCTGCGCATCGAGCAACGCAGGCTCAGCGAACGAACCGGCCGGTTCGGCCCATGGCTTTTAACCGGGCGCATCCAAAAAGGCCGCGCCAGCCTTGACGGGCTTGTCAGGCTCTTCGCCTCGCTGCACTACGAGAACACGCTGAAGCGCGGGTACGCGGTCGTACGGTCTGAGAGCGCGGTGCTCACACGTACGACCCAGGTGAGCCCGGGCATGGGACTAGAGCTGGAATTTGCCGACGGGCGCGTCCGGGCCCAGGCGAGGGGCGGCGGCGGGACACCCGCATCCGACGAAAAGCCACGCAGCAAGAATCCGGCGAGAAAGAAGGACGGCGGACAAGGCTCACTGTTCTGAGTCGACGAAAAGGGAGGGGATCATGGCCAAGGGCTATTGGATCGCGCACGTGCATGTGACCGATCCTGACGAATACCAGAAATACGTCACCGGCGCGCGCGAGGCATTCGAGGCCCATGGGGCAACGTTTCTGGCCCGTGGCGGCGAAAACATCGAACTGGAAGGCGCCATGGGGCGCGAGCGCCACGTGGTGATCGAGTTCCCCAGCTATCAGGCGGCATTGGATTGCTACAACAGCGACGGCTATCAGGCCGCGCGTGCCTTCCGCGCCGAGGCTGGCGTTGCCACGATCGTGGTTATTGAGGGGGCCTGAGCCATGGACGTCACGATCTACCACAACCCCAAATGCGGCACCTCGCGCACGGTATTGGGAATTCTGCGCGACCGCGGGATCGAGCCGAATGTCATCGAGTATCTGAAAGCGCCGCCGAACCCGTCGGAACTGAAGACCCTGCTGGCCAGGATGAAGGTCGGCCCGCGCGATCTACTGCGCCGCCGTGGCACGCCCTACGACGAGCTGGGGCTTGATGACCCAGAGCTCAGCGATGCGACCCTGGTCGACCATATGGCCGAGCACCCGATCCTGATGGAGCGGCCGGTCGTCGTCACCAGTAAAGGGGCCAAGATTTGCCGCCCGGCCGAGGTAGTGAATTCGCTGCTCTGACGCCCCCGCTCAGCCGGCGTTTCCTTGGAGCATCTGCTTCAGCCTCAGCTTGGTGATTTGGTGACGGTTGCGCTCGAGCACCTCGAAGCGCACGCCGTGGAAGACGAAGACCTGGCCCTCGATCGGGATCATCTGGGCTTCGTGAATCATCAGGCCAGCCGCGGTCGTTGCTTCCTCGTCCGGCAGGTTCCACTCGCAAAACCGGTTGAGGTCGCGGATCGTCATGGTGCCTGGCACCACGACCGAGCCATCGGTTTCGCGCGCGACCTCTTCCTCGTCGACGTCGTGCTCGTCGGTAATCTCGCCGACGATCTCCTCGAGGATGTCTTCGAGCGTCAACAGCCCCTGCAGCGTGCCGTATTCGTCGACCACCAGCGCATAGTGCTGGCGCCGCGTCAGGAAAGCGTGGAGCTGGTCGTCGAGCGACCTTGTATCGGGCACGAACCAGGGCGCCATGGCGACCGACATCACATCCAAATCGCCAGCACCATTGCCGCGCCGTGATTTTGGGCGGCTGCGATTGTGCTCTGCCCGCAGCAGGTCCTTGGCGTGCAGCACACCGACGATATTCTCGGGCTCGCCCTGCCAAAGCGCCACGCGCGTGTAGGGCGAAGCAAGGCAGAACTCGATGATCTCGTCGGAGGGCGCCTCCGCCGAGATCGCCGCGATGTCACGCCGGTGGGTCATCACCTCGGCGACCTCACGGTCCTTCAGGTCCAGCGAGGCAAGCAGCCGGTCTCGGGCGTCCTTGTCCACCCCGCCCTCGGAGTGGTGCATGACAATCGTGCCCTTGATCTGCTCGACCGGCGCCAGGACATGGGCGTCCGGATCGACCTTGACCCCCACCGCCGCCAGCGCGACACGCACCAGGAACCGTACGCCCGTGACAATCGGGGCGAAGACCTTGACTGCCCACTGAATCAGCGGCGCAACCCGGACCGCCGCGCGCTCGGGGAAGGTGATCGCATAGGTCTTCGGCGCCACTTCCGCGAAGACCAGGACCAGGAACGTCATCACCAGGGTCGCGTAGACCACCCCTTCCTCGCCGAACGCGCGCGTGAACAGCGCAGTAGCCAAGCTAGCCGCCAGGATGTTGACCAGGTTGTTGCCCAGCAGGATCGAGCCGATCAGGCGCTCGTTGTCCTCAGTGAGCTTCAGCGCGATCTTGGCGCCGTTCGAGCCCTTGGCGGAAAGCTGGTGCATCGAGCCGCGGCTGACCGCGGTCAAGGCGGTCTCGCTGCCGGAAAAGAAGGCGGACAGGCCGATCAATCCTAGGATCGCGCCGGAAATCCACAATGTAGAGGGGTCCATCGGTGTTCCCTGGGGGTTTATAGGTGATTGAGGAAGTTATGGGGTGTGGCCGGGTCCGGTGCAAGCGGGTCAGGCATTTGCCAACGGGTGCTTCTCGAGCACCAGAGCTTTCAGACGGGCATCCAACACATGGGTATATATTTCGGTGGTCGAAACATCCGCATGGCCCAAAAGCTGCTGAATCGCCCGCAAATCTGCGCCATTGGCCAAAAGGTGCGTGGCAAAGGCATGGCGGAGCGTATGGGGCGAGACCCGCGCCGGATCGAGGCCCGCCGCTGCGGCGAGGGTCTTGATCGCGCCATAGAATGCGATCCGGGTCAGGTGACCCGACTTCCCGCGCGAGGGGAATAGCCAGGGCGATGAGCGCTTGCCGGCCGTACGGCCCGCGTCCTCTGCCTTGTCGCGAAGCTTCAACCAATCCGCCAAGGCCGTTCGCGCGGCGTCCGACAGGGGAACCATGCGCTCGCGCCCACCCTTGCCGGTCACCATAATCATGCGCGGATTGCCGCGCGCCGCCGCAGACGGCAAGGTTACCAATTCGCTGACCCGGAGCCCGGTGGCATAGAGCAATTCCATCAGGCAAAGCATCCGCGCGCACGCCGCGTCACCGCCGGGGCGCCGCCGCGCCGCGGCCAAGAGCCGATCTACCTCGACGACACTGAGTGTGCCCGGCAGCTTGCGCGCGGGCCTCGGCCCAGCGATCCGCGCCGCCGGATCGTCGTCGCGCAAACCCTCGGATAAAGCGAAACGGTAGAATTGCCTGATCGCCGACAATCGCCGTGCTCGCGTCGCTGGAGAAAGGCCCTCCGTCTCGGCCGCGGCCAAATAGGCCTCGATCTCGGAGCGTCCGGCGTTTTCAGGCGCCAAACCGCGCGCCGCAAGCCATCGGTCGAAATCCGCGAGATCCCGGCGATATGCGGCAAGAGTGTTCGACGCCGCTCCGCGTTCGGCGCCCATCGCCTCGATGAAGGGCGCAATCCAGTTCATCCAGGCCTCAAGATCACTGCCCCTGAGGCAAGGGAACAGGTACCGTACGCTCGACCACTGGCGGCGGGAGATCCCACAACATTGCATAGGCTACGAAGGCGATCGCCAGAAGGAAGAGAAGCCGGAACAGGTATTTGAAGATCCTGCGCATGGGCTATCCGTGCTTGCCTGTCTTTTCTGCCACGGCACCGTAGTCTAAAAGCGCGCATCAGTGCGGCACCGCGTTTATCTGCTCGAGTGCATGGTATCCGCGCTCAGATGCGAGAGCAATGGCTGCTGGAGGAGAGAGGCCCGATGCCCGAGGCAAGCGCCGAGCCCAAGACACAGCCATCCCTACGGCTGGTGCGCCCGGTGGTGCTGATCGGGCTCATGGGCGCGGGCAAGAGTTCGGTCGGCGTCAGGCTCGCGGATGTGTTGGGGGCACCTTTCAAGGATTCCGATGCCGAGATCGAGCGCGCCGCCAACTTGACCGTGCCCGAGATTTTCGGTCGTTACGGCGAGCCGGATTTCCGTGACGGGGAGCGCAAGGTGATCGCCCGGCTGCTTTCCGGCGCTCCCTTGGTCCTTGCCACCGGCGGCGGCGCCTTCATGAATGACGAGACCCGGGCGGTGATCGCCGAACGGGCAGTTTCGGTTTGGTTGAAAGCTGATCTGGACGTTTTGGTGAGCCGCACTGCGGGCCGCAACCACCGGCCGCTTCTAAACAATGGCGATCCGCGCACGATCCTCGGCCAGTTGATCGATGAGCGGTATCCGATCTACGGCCAGGCGGATATCCGCGTGACAAGCCGCCAGGGCCAAAGCCACGAGCATATGGCAAAAAGGATCGTCGCGGCACTCAAGAAGCATGCGGCCAAGACCAGTCGAGGGGCGGTGGAATGGACATGAACCCCGCCGAGACGGTCCGGGTCGATCTGGCGGGACGGGCCTACGACATCCATATCGGGCCGGGGCTTTTGGCGCTTGCGGGCGCGCTGGTTGGGCCCCTGCTGGCGCGCCCTCGGACCGTGATTGTAACTGACGAGACTGTCGCCCGGCTACACATGGAAACCCTGACAGCAGGCTTGTCCGCTGAAGGTGTCGAGGCCGAGGCGATCATCCTGCCCCCAGGTGAATCGACCAAATCGATGGCCAAACTCAACGAGGTCGTGGAATTGCTGTTGGACAAGAGAATCGAGCGCGACGACCTGGTCATCGCGTTCGGCGGTGGGGTGATCGGGGATTTGGCCGGCTTTGCCGCCGCCGTACTCCGGCGCGGCATTGGCTTCGTCCAGGTGCCGACCACGCTTTTGGCCCAGGTCGACAGTTCGGTCGGAGGCAAGACCGGGGTCAACGCGCCCCAGGGCAAGAACCTGATCGGCGCCTTCCACCAGCCACGCCTGGTCCTGGCGGATACGGACGTCCTGGCCACTCTGCCCCAACGTGATTTCTTGGCCGGCTATGGCGAAGTGGCGAAATACGGTTTGCTGGGGGACGCCGAGTTCTTTGACTGGCTCGAGCAAAACGGCCCCGCAATGCTGGCCGGCGACGCGGCGGCCCGGATCCGGGCTGTCCGGCGGTCCTGTGAAATGAAGGCCGAGTTCGTCGCCCGCGACGAATACGAACGCGGCGACCGGGCGCTTTTGAATCTGGGCCACACGTTCAGCCACGCGCTTGAGGCAGCAACCGGATATTCAGACCGGTTGCTGCATGGCGAGGGGGTCGCCATCGGCATGTCGCTCGCGTTCGAGGTCTCGGCGCGGATGGGCCTTTGTGCCCAGGAATGTCCCAGCCGGGTCCGGGCGCATCTGGCTGCGATGGGAATGAAGAAGGACCTGGCCGATATACGGGGCGAGCTGCCCGGAATCGAGGATCTGCTGGATCTCATGGCTCAGGACAAGAAGGTGCGCCAGGGGCGGCTGACATTCATCCTGGCGCGCGGAATCGGAGAGGCATTTGTGACCAGCGAGGCGGACATGGACACCGTCCGCCAGGTTCTGGGCGACGCCCTTTCGGCCCGGTAGACGAGCCTGAGCGCGAGCCAACAGCGTTCTGGGTTCGTTTGCCGCCCGATTCACCTTAGAAGCGAAAAAAGCGTCCATTTTCCAAACGCTAAACCCCATCTTCAAGACCTTCAGTCTTAATCCACGACTAAGATAGTCGAGAATATTAGAAAAATTTCAGTGGCTCTCGCGTTAAATTCTAATTCTTGCCGCAATCCAGGCATGATCCAGACGCATTTCGAGCCGAGTGTGAGCCAATCAACGTCAGGTTGTGCCGATCGACCTGACTTGTAACCCGGCACCGGGGGTGCGTCAGTCGCGTATAGGAGGACACCATGGGTGTTTTACGAAATATCTCGACCTTTCTTGGCGATACCAACGGCGCGATCAACGTCGATTGGGTTGCGCTTACGGCCGGTGTGCTTTTGGTCGGGATCATGGTCGTCTATGCGATCGCCAATAATGGCGTCAGTCCTCTGGTGAGCGAGGTCAATACCACGCTCGATGGCCAGAACTTCGCCACGGATATTGGCACTGCCGAGCAGATCAATCAGTGATTTCTCATCGGTAAGGCCGGGCCCCCTGGGCCCGGCCGCGTCCTTTTCCCGATTGCGTCAGAGCGTGACCACAACCTTCCCTGTCGCCTGACGATCCTCCAATAACGCCAAAGCCTCGTTCGCCCGCTCCAAGGGCCGCTCGTGGGAAATGTGGGGCCGGATCCGGCCTTGCACGAACCACTCGGTCAGGGTGCGGAAACTCTCGGCCAGAACCTCGGGCTTGAAGCGGGCATAGGCACCCCAATAGAGACCGATCACCGTCAAATTCTTGACCAGCAGGATGTTCGCTGGAATTTGCGGGACTTCACCGCTGGCAAAGCCGATCGGGATCAGTCGTGCCTCCGGATTGGCGGCGCGCAGAGCCGCCTTCCATTGATCGCCGCCGACCGGATCGTAGACCACGTCGGCCCCGCCCAGGGCCTTGACCTCCTCGCGGATGTCCTGGGCTTCACTGTCGATCAGGTGATCGGCGCCCATCGCGTCGGCCTGGGCTAACCGTTCGCGCCCCCGGGCAACGGCAATCACCTCGGCCCCCATCAATTTGCCGATCTCGACCGCAGTCAAGCCGACCCCGCCCGCGGCACCCAGTACCAGAAGCCGCTCGCCTGGCTGGAGCCGCGCCTTGTAGTCCAGCGCCACATGGCTGGTGCCATAGGCGACCTGGAATGCGGCCGCCTGGACGTCGCTCATGGCTTTGGGCACCGGCGCGCAGGAGGCCGCGGGCGCGAGCGTGTAGTC
>CAJICH010000012.1_pt1 | contig 73563 bp, 75 predicted proteins | sample 9199591 | NCBI WGS metagenome assembly CAJICH01 (sample SAMEA7708332, study PRJEB35096) | sediment metagenome | biome: marine neritic benthic zone biome [ENVO:01000025]; feature: sediment [ENVO:00002007]; material: shallow marine sediment [ENVO:03000034] sea grass bed [ENVO_01000059] ...
CAAGGACGACACCACGGTGATCGACGGCGCTGGCGAAAAGGCCGAGATCGCGGCCCGCGTCACCCAGATCCGGGCACAGGTCGAGGAGACCACCTCGGACTACGACCGCGAGAAATTGCAGGAGCGTCTGGCCAAGCTGGCGGGTGGTGTTGCCGTTATCCGTGTCGGTGGTGCTACCGAGATCGAGGTGAAGGAGCGTAAGGACCGCGTCGATGACGCCCTGAACGCGACCCGCGCCGCGGTGCAGGAAGGCATCGTCGTCGGTGGTGGTGCTGCACTGCTGCACGCCGCGAAGGTGCTCGATGGTATGACCGGCGACAATGCCGATCAGACCGCAGGCGTCCAGATCGTGCGCCGCGCCATCCAGGTACCGCTGCGCCAGATCGCCGAGAATGCCGGTGTCGACGGCGCTGTGGTTGCTGGCAAGGTGATGGAGTCGAAAAGCGCCAAGTTCGGTTTTGACGCTCAGACCGAGACTTATGGCGACCTGATCAAGGCGGGCATCATCGACCCGGCCAAGGTCGTGCGCATCGCGCTCGAGGACGCGGCTTCGGTCGCCGGCTTGCTGATCACCACCGAAGCGATGGTGGCGGAAAAGCCCGAGCCGAAGGGCCAGGGCGCCGGCATGCCGGACATGAGCGGCATGGGCGGCATGGGCGGCATGGGCGGCATGATGTAATCAGCGCGCCCAGCGCTTGAGAAGTCCGAGGGCCGCTCCAATGGGGCGGCCCTTTTCTTTGTGTGATGCCCTCGGCCCTTCCAAAGGGGATCAACTTTTCAACTGGATTGGTGGATTGGCTCGTTGTAATTTAATGGTGAAATCTTCGCCAAATCGACGCCACGCGACGAAATCGTGTCTAAGCGTGATGTACTTTGAGAATCGATTGGTCTTTTCAGGCTTTGTCTACATCGATGGTTGGTAAGTCTTCGCCGCAAAGCGTCGTTTGGGACCGCTACGTGACAAGTGAACGCCGTTGGGTGCGATCAAGAACAAGCTGAACAATCACATCGTCCCGTATTTCAAGATGCCGGACCGGAAGCCGCTGCTTGTTCAGGCGCGTGAGACGTTGCGGCTATATCGGAAGTACGGACGGCTTCCCACCCAGTACCTCGCCAACATGCTTTATCGAAGAAGCGCGCCGAGTGACGTGATGTCGTTCATGCCATCCGCCCTGCTGAAAAATTTGCAGAACGAGCTCAACGATCCCAACGCGAAGGATATTGCCGATGACAAGTTTCAGTTCCGGCGGACGCTCGCGGCGCGAGGGTTTCCGGTCATCCATGAGCTCTTTCGGATCTTAGGTTCTGGCGAGATTCGCAATGCGGACGACCAAGCAATCGACGAGAGCACCGCGCGGCAGATACTCGACGCGCACAATGCGCCGGTTTTTGTTAAACCAATCAGCGGCTCGTTTGGCGCCGATGCGTTCATTCTTGTTGTGGGAGGGGATCGTGGCCGCCTCTTCAATGATTGCGCCGGTTTCATCGTTCAACCGGTTCTGGAACAGCACGAAGCTCTCGCCTCGCTCAAGCCCCAGACGATCAATGGGATCCGCATCGACACGCTTCTGATCGGCGACCGGTGCATCAGCAGCGGTGCAGTTTTGAAGATCGGCAAGGGAGATGCGGTTGTAGACAATGGTGGACAGGGCGGAATGCTCATTCAAGTTGATCTCGAGACCGGGCAGTTGATCGGGCGCGCCAGACAGAAAGCGCGCTTCGATCCGGGAGTATATCTGCGTCACCCTGAAACCGATTTCCCATTCGCTGGCTTTAAGATTCCATTCTGGGACGATCTGCGCACGCTTGTTGCGAACGCCGCCCGCGCGCTTCCCCAATTGCCAACGCTGGGCTGGGACGTCGCGCTGACGCCGACCGGCCCCGTTCTGATCGAGGCCAATCGCCGCTGGCAGATTGAATCAATGCAGACCGGCGAGACCGGGATCGGGGACACGCCAGTTGGAAGGGCTGCGCTCAGCTTGGATCGAAAAGGCCACGTTGAGGCAATGGGCTGATTGGAGATTTCCACCAAATCGGCCACTAGAATGGCCCGCCGGGAATTGCAGATCACACTTGATCAGCCGGTTTGAGTTGCTCAACTGCGAGAAGTGGGTGAATGCCTGGGCTCCTTCGCAGGTCAGCCGGTTACTTACGGGCGAATATCTTGAACTCCGCCATGGCCCCGGATCACAAGCCAGATTGTTGCCTGCGTCGGCTCTCCGCCTAGACCCGCTCGATCACCGTCGCGGCTCCCATGCCCGAGGCGACGCAGAGGGTCACCAGCGCGGTTTCCTTGCCCGAGCGCTCGAGCTCGTCCAGCGCGGTGCCCAGAATCATCGCGCCGGTGGCACCCAGCGGATGACCCATTGCGATGGCGCCACCGTTTGGGTTCACCTTCGCATGATCAGTGCCGAATTCGGCCAGGAACATCAGAACCACGCTGGCGAAAGCCTCGTTGACCTCGAAGATGTCGATATCGCCGACCTCCATGCCCGCAGTCGCCAGAACCTTCTTGGTTGCCGGCACTGGGCCGGTCAGCATGATGGTGGGATCGGTGCCAATCTTCGCGGTGGCACGGATGCGGGCTCGGGGCTTCAGCCCCAGTCGCTCGCCGGCCTCCTTCGAGCCCACCAATAAGGCAGCCGCCCCATCGACGATGCCGCTGGAATTGCCGGCGTGATGGACATGGTTGATCCGCTCGAGATGCGGGTATTTCAGGATCGCCACCTTGTCGAAGCCGGGCATCCCCTCGCCGATCTTCTTGAAGCTGGGATCGAGCGCGCCCAGCGCCTGCATGTCGGTGCCGGGGCGCATGTATTCGTCGCGGTCCAGGATCGGAATGCCGTTTTGGTCCTCTACGGGCACGACCGATTTCGCAAAGCGGTTGTCCTGCCAGGCCTCGGCGGCGCGGCGCTGCGATTCCACCGCGTAGGCGTCCACATCGTCGCGCGAGAAGCCGTATTCGGTGGCGATGATATCGGCCGAGATGCCCTGGGGCACGAAATACGTCTTCATCGCCAAATAGGGGTCAACCGCGATGGCGAAGCCGTCGGAGCCCATTGGGACCCGGCTCATCATCTCGACCCCGCCGGCCACATAGAGGTCCCCTGCCCCGCCCTTGATCTGGTTGGCGGCCAGGTTGACGGATTCGAGACCAGACGCGCAGAAGCGGTTGATGTGCAGCCCCGGCGCGCGCTCGTCCCAGCCTGCATAGAGGACCGCCGAACGGGCGATCTCGCCGCCTTGCTCGCCGACCGCGGTCACGCAACCCCAAATCACATCTTCGACTTGAGAGGTGTCTAAATCGTTCCGGTCTCGAAGCGCGTTGAGCGTGCGCGCCGAGAGCGCCAGCGAGGTCACTTCGTGCAAGGAGCCGTCCCTCTTGCCCCGCCCCCGGGGCGTGCGCAAGGCGTCGTAGATATAGGCGTCAGTCATGTCGTCTCCTGAACCGGGCTCTGCCGGCTGGTGATCGTCTCGGGCCCCTTGCCCGTCAGCCCGCCTGGCCGGGTCTCGATCCGCTGCCAGTCATCCGAGAGATGCAGCCACGAGACCTGGCTTTCAACCCCGTAATGCAGTTCCGGAACCGCCACGCCCGGATCGTCGAGGGTGCCGATCATCAGCTCGACCGCCTCCGAGCCGATGGGCGCATAGAAAAGCGGCGTGCCGCAATCACGGCAAAAGCCGCGCTCGGCGATGTCGGAACTGGCGAAGCGCGCCGGCGTTGCCTCCCATGTCACGCCGCGCGCCGTCACCAGCGGCGCAAAGACATTGCCGGCGGCGCGCTGACACATGCGGCAATGGCAGAGCGACGCGCGGCCCAAGCCACCGGTCACACGGTAGCGAATCCGGCCGCATTGACAGCCGCCGGTCACCTGCCGGGTCACGAGGCCTTCGGGATTGGATGCCCCGGCATCAGGTCATAGGGGTGCTGCCAGCCGGGCAGCGCCTTGATCCGGCCGCGCCAGGCATCGACATTGGGGGTCGCGGTCATCCAGTCCTCGGGATATTCGCCGTCGAAGAACATATAACCCGCGCAGGAGAGATCGGCGATGGTCATGGTGTCGCCCACAATCCAGTCGCGGCCTGCCAGGTGCTTGTCGAGCACACCCAGCGCGGCGCGGGCGCGGCCCTCGAGAAACCCGATCACATCGGCATTGCGCTTATCGGCGGGCAGGAAATTCGCCATGAACCGCCAGGTGGCGTGGTACGCGGTCAGCTTGTGATTGTCCCACAGGATCCAGCGCAGGATCTCGCGGCGCTGGGCCTCGTCCGTCGGGCCGAAATTACCCAGTTTCTCCGCAAGGTAGTCCAGGATGACGCCGGTCTGGGTCAGCCGCGTGTCTCCATGCTCCAGCACCGGCACCTCGCCCATTGGGTTGAGCGCTTGGAACTCAGGCGTCCGCCCGGCCCCGTTGAAAAAGTCGACGAAAACCGGCTCCCAATCGGCACCGCAAAGCTCGAGCATCAGGGCGGCTTTATAGGCATTGCCCGATTGGGCGAAGCAGTGGAGGCGGTATTCGGTCATCGATCGTCCCTCTTTTTCGTTTTCACGCTGGGCTCGGGCGCGCCGTAATCGGAGATGAACTCCTGGAAAGCCGCGTCGAGCGCCTGGGCGTCCGCGATATCATCGAGGCGCTCCAGAAGCACAGTCAAAAGATAGTTATTGCCCAGCCCGTATTCCGCATTGAGCGCGCGCAGCCGGGTATAAGCGGGCTCGGTCAAGGCGGCATTGAAGCGCTTCGGTAAGGGCAGGCGTTTGGACATCGGTTTTCCTCAACTGCAACAACTCGCTGCCGAACAGGCGCTGCCGGCGGCTTCGGCCCCTGCCCCGGCGCTGCCGCAGGCAACGCCGCCGGGCGCCGCGCCGAGGTCGCAGTCGACGCAAGCTGCAGGACAGTATTTACTCACGGCGCCTTCCTTTTTCGGTTTCTCGGGCGCGCCGTCATCCTGCTGTTCTTCCTGACGCTGAGACGCCAGAGTCTCGAAGGCCGCCCGGCAATCGCGAAAGCGCACGCGGATAGGCCCGAGCGCGCCGATCACCCCGAGTGACCGGATCGCCTCGGCCGCATAGCCAGAGCAGCCGGGCCCGCCATGCAGCATCGCATGCGCGCAGTGGAAGCCTTTATAGGGAGAAATCCATCTCTGATAGGCGCGGATCGCCAGCAGAACGGAACTTGCCACAACGCCAGAGGCGATCGGGGATGAGGTGTCCTGCGCGCTCATGCGTTAGGCCCCTTTCCCGAGTTAAACAATTGCCGGGTCAAGCCCCGGGGCAAAGCCTCACGCGCTAGAACGCCTCCGCCGGCAGATCCATCACCGGCTCGGCGCCGGATTCGATGCGGGACAGGCGCAGGCCGGTTTCTGGCAGCACCCGGCTCATATAATAGCGCCCCGTCGCCAGCTTGGCCTCGTAGTATGCGGCATCCCCCTCGCCCTTTTGCAGCGCCACCGAGGCGGCCTTGGCCATCTTGGTCCAGCTCAATCCCATGCAGACCAGGCCAAAGAGATGGAGGAAGTCCACCGAGCCCGCCAGCGCGGCGTTTGGGTTCTTCATTCCTGCCTGCATGAAGAACATCGCCGCCGCCTGCAGATCCTTCGACGCTTTCTTCAAGGGCTCCAGGAAGTGCTTGGCCAGCGTCAGGTCGTCCTCGTTCGCCTTGATGTAACCCTTGACGTATTCGAAGAAGGTCATCATCGGCTGGCCCATCTTCTGGGGCAGCTTGCGGCCCACCAGATCCAGCGCCTGCACACCGGTCGCGCCCTCGTAAATCATGGTAATCCGGGCGTCGCGTACGAACTGCGACATGCCAGTGTCCTCGATATAGCCGTGCCCACCAAAGACCTGCTGGGCTTGGCCCGCCAGGCGGTAGCCCTCCTCGGTCAGGAAACCCTTCACGACCGGGGTCAGAAGCGCGACCATGTCGGCGGCTTTCTCGCGCATCGCGGGGTCTTCGTGCCGGTTCTCGGCATCGAGTAGCATCGCAACCCAGCAGAGCATGCCGCGCCCGCCATCGACGAAGCTCTTCTGGTCCAGAAGCAGCCGGCGCACATCCGCATGGACAATCAGCGGGTCGGCCGGGCCGTCCGGGTTCTCGGTCCCCGTCACCGCGCGGCCCTGTAGCCGCTCGCGCGCATAGTCCGCCGCCGCTTGATAGGCACCCGAGGCGACCGCCAGGCCCTGCATCCCCACCAGCAGCCTGGCCTCGTTCATCATCGTGAACATGGCCTTCAGGCCCTTGTGCTCCTCGCCCACCAGCCAACCGGTGGCATTGTCGTAGTCCATCGAGCAGGTGGCATTGCCGTGGATGCCCATCTTTTGCTCGATCTTCGAGCAAACGACGCCGTTTCTGTCCGCCAACGAGCCGTCCTCGTTGACCAGGAACTTCGGCACGACGAAAAGCGAGATGCCCTTGACACCCTGAGGCGCACCTTTGATCCGGGCCAAAACCAGGTGAATGATGTTCTCGGTCAAATCATGCTCGCCGGACGAGATGAATATCTTCGAGCCAGTGATCTTGTATGAGCCATCCGGCTGCGGCTCGGCCTTGCTGCGCAACAGCCCCAGATCGGTGCCACAATGGGCCTCGGTCAGGTTCATGGTGCCGGTCCACTCGCCTGAGACCAGTTTCGGCAGATATGTCGCCTTCTGGTCTTCGCTGCCATGCCGGTGGAGCGCCGAATAGGCCCCGTGGGTCAGGCCCGAATACATCATGAAGGCCATGTTGGCCGCCGATTGCATGGTGCCGACGCAGACATTCATCAGCGCCGGCATCCCCTGGCCGCCAAACTCCTGATCGCATTCCAAGCTAGGCCAGCCGCCCTCGCGCAGCAAATTGAACGCCTCGGCGAAGCCCTTGGGCGTGCGCACGACGCCATTTTCCAGCGTGCATCCCTCCAGATCGCCAATCGCGTTCAAGGGTGCCAAAACCTCGGTCGCGATCTTGCCCGCTTCCTCGAAGACCGCACCGGTGAAATCCGGGGTCAGGTCGTCATAGCCCCCGATCTGGGTCTCGTCGTCGATCTTCAGCGCTTCGTGCAGGATGAAGTGGTAGTCGCGCAACGGAGGGGTGTAGTCGGGCATATACGATCTCAGGCGGCGGCTTCGGTTTTCGGGCGGGACGCGAGGATGCGTTTTCCCTCGGCCATGTAGCGCTCCAAATCGGCAATGGCAGCGTTCAACTCGTCACGCCGCGAGATCATTTCGGCATGGTGGCGCTTGGCCACCTCCATCGTCGCGGCGATCTGGGTCAGCATGGTGGGATCGACCTCGTAGAGATCGAGCAGATCCTTGATCTCGTCGAGCGAGAAGCCGAATCGCTTGCCGCGCAGAATCAGTTTCAGCCGGGCGCAATCGCGCTGGGTGAAGAGGCGCTTCTGGCCCTCTCGAATAGGGGCAAGAAGCTCTTTATATTCATAGAACCTAAGGGTTCTCGGGGTGACATCGAATTGGGCGCACATTTCGCCAATGGTAAAGGTGTTGGCAGTCATCAGGTTGGTCCGTTTTCCTCTGTGGATCGAAAATCGGCGGGCAACATACGCTGCTTTACGTTTACGTCAACCAAAAAAACAGCATTGTGATGGCCGCGCGCGGGCAGCTAGGAGTCGCGTATGAGCGCAGACGATCAACGACCCGCCACAGCCGAACCACCGGACCAGCTGATGGGATTAGCTGCAGAAACAGGCCCAGAGGGCACCCTGATCGAGGCGTTGCCGTTCAGCCGCGAGATCGGAATGCGGCTCCATCGGGCCGAGGATTCGGTCGCCGTACTTTCGGTTCCTTATGACGCCGCCATGGTCGGCGAGCCAGAATCCAGCGTTTTGCATGGAGGCGTCATTACGGCGCTGTTGGACACGGCCTGCGGCTGGTCGGTCATGACCATGGGTGTGAAAATCGCCGGGGTCGCGACCTTGGATCTCAGGATCGACTACATGCGACCCGCCACTGCCGGAGAGACCGTCTACGCGAGGGCTGAATGCTATCGGCTAACGCGCTCGGTCGGGTTCGCGCGGGCGATCGCCTATCACGCGGAAACCGAGGCCGACCCCGTCGCCACGGCCCAGGGCGCGTTCATGCTGGAACGCAAAGCGGAGGGGGCATAAAATGACGGCTGTGGACAGCGACCGCCAAGCCGAGCGGGACGCAGTGCTGACGGCGCTGACCGGATGCGTGCCCTATAACCGGCATCTGGGCGTCCGCTTCGACCGCCTGGGTGACGAGCTGACGGCGCGCCTGCCGTTCCGCGAAGGCCTTGTCGGCAATCCGCTGCTGCCCGCAATCCATGGCGGCGTCACCGGCTCGTTCCTCGAGATCACCGGCGTGATGCAGCTCGCTTGGGACCGGGTTCTGGAGGTCATTCGGGCGGGCGGTGACGATGCGGCGGCGATCAGCGAGGGCCGCTTCCCGCCTTTCCCGAAGACGATCGACATCACCATCGATTTTCTACGCTCGGGCCGCCCGCGCGAGACATTTGCGCGGGCTACCGTCCAGAAAGCCGGGCGCCGGGTCGCCCATGTCCATGTGGAAGCATGGCAGGAAAGCCGTGCCCGGCCGATCGCCATGATGCGCGGCAATTTCTTGATGCCTGGGGAGGGAGGTACCTGAGACGCGCGCGCTCCATTGAACCGCACCACCGGATCGTGTTCACTTTGACTCCCAGCGCCCTTTCCACAAAGTTCTCCCATGTCTGACGCCACTTCCGGCGACATCACCTATGCCCGCGTCGCGGCGATCGCGCTGCCCGTCGTGCTGTCGAACGCGCTGGTGCCGCTTCAGGGCGCGATCGACACGGCGATCGTCGGCAATCTGGGGCAGGCGAGCTATCTGGCCGCCGTGGCGCTGGGGGCAACGGTCATCCATTTCGTCTTCGCCATCTTCAACTTTCTGCAGATGGGAGTCTCGGGCCTAACCGCGCAGGCCCTGGGCGCCGATGACACGCGCCGCGCGATGAACACGCTGGCGCGCGCCGGGATCATCGCGCTGGCGATCGCGGCGGCACTGATCCTTGCCAAGCTGCCGGTCCGGGCCGGGACGTTGGGGCTGTTCGAGGGCAGCGATCAGGCGGTGGCGCTGGCAGGCACCTATATCGACATTCGGCTTTGGGGCGCGCCGGCCGAGCTGATGAACTATGCGCTGATGGGCTGGTTCGCAGGCCAGGGACAGACCCGGCGCCTCTTCGAGGTGCAGGTCGTCGTCTCAGTGGTGAACATCACATTGAACCTGATCTTCGTCCTGGTGCTCGGCTGGGGGGTCGCGGGCGTGGCGCTGGGGACCGTGATCGCAGCCTTCACCGGCACAACCGTCGGGCTTTGGCGGGTGCAGGGGCGGCGCGCCGAGATCGGGCAGTCCGCCTGGCGCTTCGATTGGGGGCGCATCCTGAATACTGCCGAGCTGCGCCAGGTGATGGCTCTGAACCGAGATATCATGATCCGGACCCTGATGCTGGCGGGCGGGTTCGCCTGGCTGACCCGGTTGAGCTCGGTGCAAGGCGACCTGGTGCTGGCGGCAAACGGGATCCTGCTGCAGTTCTTTGCGCTTTCGTCCCACGCACTGGACGGGTTTGCGCTCGCGGCAGAGGCGCTGGTCGGACAGGCGCTGGGTGCGGGCAGCCGGGCACGGCTGAGGCGCGCGGTGGTAGTCAGCTCGCTCTGCTCGCTGGCTCTGGCCGCAGTACTGGCTCTGATCCTGACCGGGCTCGCCGGGCCGATCATCCATGTTTTCACAAATGTCGAGACGGTGCGCGAAGTGGCGCTGGCCCATGCGCTGTGGGCCGGGATGGTGCCGCTGGTCTCGGTGATGGCGTTCCAGTTCGACGGGATTTTCATCGGTGCGACCGAGGGCGCGCGGATGCGTAACGCCATGGTGATCTCGACCGCGATCTTCGTGCCGCTGGGATGGTGGTGGACCGAGGCTTGGGGGAACCATGGGCTATGGGCGGCGCTGTGGGTCTGGATGCTGCTGCGCGCGGGAACCCTGGCCGTGGTATATCCGCGGATCGAGGCGCGGGTACCCGCATAGAGTAGAGTTTTACCGCACCAACGAGTGTGGAGAAGGGTGGGGGAACCCCACGCTACCGAATATACGACATCAAGATTCCAATCCAACTATCTCGGATATATGGGAAATTCCGTCACGTACCATTATCGCGTCGAGCCCGCGCGCGATCCGCCCGGGCAGGCTGATCCCCCGGTAGATCATCGCGGTGTAGAGCTGCACGGCGCTGGCGCCGGCGCGGATCTTGGCCATCGCCTGCTCGGCTGAACCGACGCCGCCGACCCCGATCAGGGGCAGGTTGCCTTCGGTTCGGCGGTAGAGCTGGCACAGTATGGCGGTCGATCGCTCGAAAAGCGGTTCACCACTCAGGCCGCCCGCCTGGTCCCGATGGCGGCTGGCCAGCCCATCGCGCGCCAGGGTCGTATTGGTGGCGATCACGGCGTCCAGGCGGTGGGTCAGCGCCAGCTCCGCGATATCCGCGATCTCGGCCTCGGTCAGGTCTGGGGCGATCTTGAGGAAGACCGGCTTGGCGCCGCCGAGGTCTGCCTTTGCTACCATCACCCGAGTCAGCAGCGCGTCCAGCGCCGCGCGGCCCTGCAGGTCGCGCAGTTTCTCGGTATTGGGCGAGGAGACGTTGACGGTGAAAAAATCCGCGTGGTCCCAGAGCGCGGTCAGCACGGTCACGTAGTCCTGAGCCTTGTCCGCGCTCTCTTTGTTAGCTCCCAGGTTGACGCCCACCACCCCTGCCCCGCGCCGCACCCCACGGGCTGCGGCAAGGCGCGGCGCGACCGCCGCCATGCCGTCATTGTTGAAGCCGAAGCGGTTGATCGCAGCGCGGTCCTCCGGAAGGCGGAAGAGACGCGGGCGGGGGTTGCCCGGCTGCGGACGCGGGGTGACGGCGCCGATCTCGACGAAACCGGGGCCTGCGGCGAGGGCCGGGCGGATCACCTCGGCATTCTTGTCGAAGCCCGCGGCGATGCCGATGGGATTCGGCAAGTCCAGACCGGCAATATGGGTCGCGAGCCGGGGCGATGTGACCGGGCCGCCTTTCGGGCCAAGGCTCGCCTTCAGGGCGCTCAGCGCCAGCCCATGCGCCCGCTCCGGGTCAAGGCAATGCAGGGCGCGCAACCCGGCGCGTTCGATCAGGCGCATGCGACACCCTCCGGGAAGATATGAGCACCCTCGACGAACCGCAGCGGTTCGACCCAGACTACGTCGGACACGCGCAATGGCGCGTAGAGATGCGGGAACAGTTCGCCTCCGCGTGAAGGTTCCCATTTGAGCGGCGCGCCCAGCGCGTCCGCCTCGAGCGCCAACAGCATCAGCCCGTCCTGACCTGCAAAATGCTTTGCCACGGTTTCAGCCACTTGGGCTCCGGTCGAGAAATGGACGAAGCCGTCGGCAATGTCGACGGGCGCGCCTTCGGTCTCGCCTGCGCGCTGCAGGTCGGACCATTGGGTGGAGGTTATAATTTTGAAGATGAGCATGGGGCGAGGAGTGGGGCACGGGCCGCCGCGGGTCAAGACACTACCCACGTCCCGGGCCTGACCCTGGACCTCGCAGGATTTCGATGACCATCGAGGCCCCGGACCAAACCCGGGACATGGGCAAATCAGCCCTGCGGCGTCACAATGCGCCGGGCCTTACCGCGCTCTAGGCCCAGTTGCCGCTCGCGCCAGATGATGAAGAGGCCTGCCGCCATGACCAAGGTCGCTCCGATCAGCATCGGACCAGTCGGCGACTCGGCGAAGATGAACCAGCCAATGCCCAGCGCCAGCAGCATCGATGTGTATTCGAAGGGCGCGATCACCGCCGTCTCGGCATAGCGGTAGCTGGTGGTCAGCAGGATCTGCGCGAACCCGCCCAGGAGGCCAGCCGCGATCAGCAAGAGCGTGTCGGTCAGCGACGGCTGCACCCAGCCGAACGGAATGGTGAAGAGCGACAGCACCGAGCAGGTCAGCGAGAAGTAGAAGACGATCGCCGCCGTCTTTTCGGTCTGAACGAGTTTCCTCACAAAGACGACCGCCAGCGCCATGAAGACGGTTGCCATCATCATGGCCATCGCGCCCACGGTTTCGAGCTTGGTGGCGCCCTCGATCGTGATCACGCTCATGCGAGGATAGAGCACCACCAGAACGCCGGCGAGCCCCAGGATCACCGCGCCCAGCCGGTAGATGCGCACCGTCTCGCCCAAGAACATCGCGGCGAAGATGGTGACGATGAGCGGCGCGCCATAGCTGATCGCCGTGACCTCGGGCAATGGCAGAAGCCCGAGTGCGGTGAAGCTGAGCGCCATGGCCGAGCCACCGACCAGCCCGCGCCAGAGATGGCCCATCGGGTTCTTGGTCTCGAGCCCATGGGCCAGATCGCCGATCCACCAGAGCCAGGCGAGGATGACGGGTATGGCGAAGAACGACCGGAAAAACACCACCTCGCCGGTCGGCACGGCCAGGCCGACCGCCTTGATGCAGGTCGACATGGCCATGAAGACCGCGACCGAGGCGACCTTGAGCCCGATCCCGCGCAGGGGGTTGGGCTCGGGCGTGGTCAGGGCCTCAGCCATCAGTGGGTCTCGATCGTCGTCTTCATCCAGCGTTTCAGCCGCCGGGCGATCCGGGCCTCCGCCGTCTCGCCCGCATATGATGCGAGCGGCGGCACCGGGTCCAGATCGTCACGCGCGTCCAGCATGTTGACGTTGAGGCTGGCATAGTGCTGGCCTTCGTGCTCGATCACCGGGGCCACATAGACCCCGCAGGTGGCGCAAAGCAGGAAATCGGTGATCTTGAGGCCGAAGAGGTAGGCCCTGAGCCCGCCCTCGGGTGCCCGAATGGTCAGGTGCCCGTCCGGATCCGCCATGGTCCGCGCCCCGTGGCGGCGGCAGAAGGAGCAGTCGCAACGGCCAAGCGGCAGGTCAGCGAGTGGGCGGGTGGTGGTGAGGGCTACGGTGACAGCGCCGCAATGGCAGGAGCCATTATGGACTTCAGCCCTCAATGCCCCGGCCGCCGCGCCGGGGCCTCGCTGAAAGGCCCAGCGCCTGTGGCTCCGGGTCCCGGATCAAGTCCGGGACGTAACGTTGTGCGGTTCCTCACCACAAATGCCCCTCCGCCTTGGCCCAGGCGTGGGTCGCATCGAGGCACGCCTCGAAGGGTGCGAACAGTTCCTCGATCTGATCCTCGGTGATGATCATCGGCGGGCAAAGGCCCAGGCTTTCGCCCATGGCACGGGCGATTATTCCGTGGTTCAAAAGCTCGGCTTGGAGCTTCGCACCCACCTTGCCTGGCTGATCGAACATCGCCGCAGCCTCGCGCTTGGGCGATAATTCCAGCGCACCCATCAGGCCGACGCCGCGGGCCTCGCCGACCAGCGGGTGATCGGCGAACGAGCGCAGTTTCTGTTGGAACAGCGGCGCGACCTTGCGCACATGGCCGACGATGTCGCGGCGTTGGTAGATCTCCAGCGTCTTCACGCCCACGGCGCAGCCCAAGGGGTGGCCGCCATAGGTAAACCCGTGGCCGAAGGTCGGGTGGCGCCCGGTCTCGGCCTCGATGGCATCCGCCATCTCGGCATTCAGCGCCACCGCGCTCAAGGGCACATAGCCGCTGGTAATCTGCTTTGCCATCGAAGCGCTGGTCGCCTGCATCTTCAGGGTCTCGGCCCCGAACCAGTTGCCGGTGCGCCCGAAGCCGCAGATCACCTCGTCATCGATGAACAGGACATCGTGCTTTTGCAGGACCGGCGCTATGGCCTCGAAATAGCCCCCGACCGGGACGATGACCCCGCCAGCGCCCATCACCGGCTCGGCGATATAGGCCGCGACCGTCTCGGGCCCCTCGGCCACGATCAGGTCGTCGAGCTCCTGGGCGAGCCGCGCCACGAATTCGGCCTCCGTCTCGCCCGGCTGCCCCTCGCGCCAGTAATGCGGGCAGGTCACGTGCTTGACGAAATCGAAGGGCAGGTTGAATGAGTTGTGCGCCATCGGCAGCCCGGTCATCGAGCCTGAGACCAGGGTCACCCCGTGATAGCCCTTCTTGCGGGCGATGATCTTCTTCTTTTCGGGCCGGCCGAGGCCGTTATTCATATACCAGATCAGCTTGATCTGGGTCTCGTTCGCCTCGGACCCGGAACTGCCGTAGAAAACCCGGGCCATGGGGATCGGGTAGAGTTCCTTGATCTTCTCGGCCAGCTCAATCGCGGGCTCGTGGGTGCGCCCGCCGAAAAGATGATAGTACGGCAGCCGGCCCAGTTGTTCGTGCGCGGCTTCAATGAGTTCCTGGTCACCGAAGCCGAGCCCGCAGCACCAGAGCCCGGCCATGCCCTCGATGAAGCGCCGTCCCTGGTCGTCATGCACATAGACGCCCTCGCCCGATTCGATCAGGTGCGCGCCCACCTGACGGTGTGTGATGGCATTCGTGTAGGGATGCAGCAACGCCTCGATATCGCGGGTCTGGGCATTGCTCAGCGGCTGAGTGTCATGGGCCATTGGGGGCTCCTGGGGACTGTGAAATAGGACCGTTCGGTCGCGCCTGTCCCTCGATACAGCAACTGGGACCACCTGCGCCAGAGACCTAAGCGACAATAGACCGGGCGTATGGGATCAAGAATCCACACATCGGCCTCCTTTTTTGCGCGCCGGGATGGCCGCTCTTGCCCGTTACAGTGCTGCCGGATTAATCCGGAGGGCGAGGTTCGATTGTGAAGGAGAGGCCAATGCGGCGGTCAAGGACGATCCCTGCATTGTTTGGTGCCATGCTGGCGCTCTGCCTCTGGCTGCCGGGGGGCCAGGGGCACGCGGCGGAAATGGTGTGGAAGTTCAAGAGCGAACACCGAGACACGGTCAGCGTCGAGCTCTATTCCCAGGACCGCAGCAAGACATGGCCCGGCGGCGGCGGCGCCTTCCGTCTCAAGGGAGGCAAAACCCAGCGGTTCCGTATCGACTGCGAGCCAGGCGAGCGGATCTGCTTTGGTGCTTGGGCGCGACGCGATACCAGCACATTCTGGGGGGCGGGCTTCGAAGGCCATGAATCCTGCCAGCGATGCTGTGCGACATGCGGCAGCCGCGGGCTGATGACTCAGATCCTAAAGCCTTGATAAACCGAAAGAATCCAAGATTTTCCAGATGCGAGGCCGAAATCCGCACCGAGGGCCGATGACGAGCGATTGACTCGCGGCCCGGTTGATCTCACGCTGTGCTCACGAAGCAGTGAAGTGAGGAGGCACCCATGCACGTCACCCACATCATGAGGCTAAAGGGCTCGAACGCGGTCACGACCATATCTGCGGATGCACAGATATCCGAGGCGGCAGACTTGTTGTCGGCCAAGGGGATCGGTGCCCTGGTGGTCAGCGCCGATGGTCAAAGCATTGCCGGCATCCTGAGCGAGCGCGACATCGTCCGTGCGCTGGCGCGCGAGGCCGGGGGCTGCCTGACGATGCAGGTCAGCGCGCTGATGACCGCGGAAGTCGAGACCTGTGCCCCATCGGATCAGGCCAATTCGGTTTTGCAGCGGATGACCGCTGGCAGGTTCCGGCACATGCCGGTCGCCGAGGAAGGCCGGATGGTCGGGATCTTGTCGATCGGCGACGTGGTCAAGGCCCGAATGCAGGAAATCGAGCAGGAAAACGCCGCCATGGCGGACATGCTGAGCGGCTAAGCAGCGCACACCCGAGGCGGTTTCCGCTTGACCGGGACCGGGCACCCATGTTGCCTGTCGCCCCGAAACTGCCGCGGCCCCCGGGGCGGGGCTGCTGTCAGAGGAGGAGCAGGTGCGCACAGGGCTTTATCCGGGAACCTTCGACCCGGTGACGCGGGGACATACGGACATCATCAACCGGGCCTCGAAGCTGGTCGACCGCTTGGTCATCGGCGTCGCGATCAACCGTGACAAGGGACCTCTGTTCGAGCTCGATCAGCGGGTCGCGCTGATCGAGGGGGAATGCGCCGGGATTGCCGCGGCGACAGGAATGGAGATCGAGGTACGCCCGTTCGACAACCTGCTCGTGAATTTCGCCGAGGACGTTGGCGCCAGCGTGATCATCCGCGGCCTGCGCGCGGTGGCCGATTTCGAGTACGAGTTCCAGATGGTCGGTATGAACCGGGCCTTGAACGAGAATATCGAAATGGCGTTCCTGATGGCCGGCGCCAAGCACCAGGCAATCGCCTCGAAATTGGTCAAGGAGATCGCGCGGCTGGGCGGTGATGTCTCGAAATTTGTCTCGCCGGCCGTCGAGGCAGCGCTGACGGCGAGATACTCGAAATAGGGCGGATAAATTCTCGTCCACCTCCCGCGCCCCGTATCGATTTGACCCCCAGGCCAGCACCCGCTAACCAAGCCCTTCCTGATATGCGAGTGGAGCAACGGATGTTCAGAACGATCTGCCTTGTGGCGGCCCTGATGTTCTCTCTCCCCAACCCGGAGGCCCTGGCCGTGGAAATCAAAGACCCCGAAAACACCCTCGTGATCGAGCTGCAATCCGGCGAGGTCGTGATCCAGATGCTGCCCGACGTGGCGCCCAAGCATGTGGAGCGCGTCAAGCAGCTGACGCGCGAAGGCGAATATGACGGCGTTGCCTTCCACCGCGTGATCGACGGCTTCATGGCCCAGACCGGCGACGTGGAGTTTGGCGACACGGCCGACGGCTTCAACGCGGCCCGCGCCGGGACGGGCGGGTCGAAGTATCCCGACATCGCGGCCGAGTTCTCGTCGTTGCCTTTCGACCGTGGGGTCGCGGGCATGGCGCGCAGCCAAGACCCGAACTCGGCCAACAGCCAGTTCTTCATCATGTTCGATGACGGGCATTTCCTGAACAACCAATACACCGTCTGGGGCCGGGTGATCGACGGCATGGAGCATGTGGACAACATCAAGCGCGGCGCCCAGGGTTCTGGCGCGGTGACGGGCCCGGATCACATGGTTCGCGTGCAGTTGGCGGCTGATAGATAGCGCTCACTTCCGCCTCCCTCGCACCCACCTCCCGCCCAACCACCAATCATACCAATGGTGGACAATTGGTGGCCGAGCCGGGAGGTGGGTGCGAGGGAGGCGGAGCAAACCCGGTAAACTTCCCGAGAGATCGGCGACAATTTTCGGGCGCGGGGCCTCTCCGCGCCTTATCTTTTTGCGGTGACAGAAGGGAGGTTCGCCATGTTCCGCCTGATCGCCGCAGCTACGCTAGCTATTTCAATGGGTACCTTGAGCGCGATCGCCGCCGAGGTGCCGAGCCATTGGAAGCGCAATTGGCCTCAAACCGATTTCAGCCAGATCGCGGTCGATCCGGGCGAGATCTTCTCGGGAGGACCGCCCAAGGACGGCATTCCGGCGATCACCGGGCCCAAGATGATCGCCGTCGCGACCGAGGAGAACCTGGCCCCGCGCGAACCAGTCATGGTGCTGGAGCTTGAGGGCGAGGCCGCACGAGCCTATCCGGTGCGCTATCTGATGTGGCACGAAATCGTCAATGACCAGATCGGCGAGATCCCGGTCGCGGTCACATTCTGCCCCTTGTGCAATTCCGGGCTGACCTTCGACCGCCGGCTGGACAGCCAGGTGCTGGAGTTTGGCGTCTCGGGGATGCTGCGCTATTCGGACATGGTAATGTATGACCGCCAGACCGAGAGCTGGTGGCAGCAGTTCAACGGCACCGCAATTGTCGGCGAATTGTTGGGCGCTGAACTAACCCCCCTGCCCGGCTGGCTGGAAAGCTGGCACGGATTCAAGACCCGGAACCCCGAAGGATTGGTGATGGCCGAGCCGCAAAGCTTTCTGCGCCAATACGGGGCGAACCCTTACGAGCGCTACGACAGCGGTTCGTTCATGCTTTATAACGGCGAGATGCCACCGAACGGCGTCGATCCGGTCAGCCGGGTCGTGCGCGTCGGCGACCGGGCCTGGCCGCTGGTCCGCCTAGCCGAGGAAGGCGAGATCACCGAAGCCGGCTATCGCCTCAGCTGGCAGGCAGGCCAGGCCTCGGCGCTCGACACCCGCGAGATCGGCGACGGCCACGAGGTCGGCGATGTGCGGGTCTTCGATGCGGAAAGCGGCCTGGACGTGGTCCACGAGGTTGTCTTCGCGTTCGCTTTCCATGCCTTTGAGCCTGATGGGATTTGGATGACCGGGCAGTAGCGTCGCGGCAGAGGTAGACGCCCACTCTCCGCCCCGCTAAGGGGCGACCGATGAAACTCTCGGACTTTGACTTCGACCTGCCGGAGGAGCTGATCGCGCTGAGGCCCGCGCGGCCGCGACCTGCGTCGCGCTTGCTGGTCGCGCGCGGAGATCGGATCGAGGACGCCCATGTGCGCGATCTACCGAGGTTCCTGAAGGCAGGCGACATCCTGGTCTTCAACGATACGCGCGTGATCCCGGCGCGCCTTTTCGGCGAGCGCCGCCGCGCAAGCCGGGACGGCATTGGCATCGCGAAGATCGAGGTGACGCTGATCGAACGCTCGGGCGACGCGGCATGGCGCGCCCTCGCCCGGCCCGCGAAGCGGCTCAAGGCGGGTGATCGCCTCCACTTCCCGGGCGGGCTGACCGCCGAGATCAACACGAAGGGCAACGAGGGCGCGCTCTGCCTACACTTCGACCGCACCGGTCCGGCGCTCGATGCCGCGATCGACGAAGCGGGCGTCATGCCGCTTCCCCCATATATCGCCAGCCGCAGGCCGGCGGATTCGCAAGATGCCGAGGACTATCAGACGATCTTCGCCCGCCATCCCGGCGCCATTGCCGCCCCGACCGCGGCGCTCCATTTCGACGAGGACCTGATCGCGGCACTGGATGCGGCGGGCGTGCTCCAGACGAAGCTTACGCTGCATGTGGGTGCGGGCACGTTCCTGCCCGTCAAAACAGAAGAAATCTCCGACCACCAAATGCACAGCGAGTGGGGCCGGATCACCGCCGATGCCGCGCGGGCGATCAACGCCGCCCGCGAGGCCGGCGGCCGGGTAATCGCGGCGGGCACGACGGCGCTGAGGCTGTTGGAAAGCGCGGCGGACGAAGACGGCAGGATTGCGCCCTGGCAGGGCGAGACTGATATCTTCATCACGCCGGGATACCGGTTCCGCGCCGTTGATGGGCTGATGACCAATTTCCACCTGCCGCGCTCGACGCTGTTCATGCTGGTCTCGGCACTGATGGGACGCGAGCGGATGCAGGCGATCTATGCACATGCAATCGCAGAACGCTACCGGTTCTACTCCTATGGGGACAGCTCGCTGTTGCTGCCGGGTTGAAAACCTGAGCTCAAGTCCCCGGCGCGACAAAACATGACGCTTCCAGGCGGGATCAGATCGTCTGATTCCCTCATCCTCCGCCCGACATTCGCTCCGCCACCCCTGATCTCGGAAGCCCGGCCCCATGTTCGCAGTGATCGGCAATTCCTGGGCGTTGCTGCTCGGCATGTTCCTCTTGATGTTGGGCAACGGCATGCAGGGCACGGTTTTGGGCCTGCGCGGCGGAATCGAAGCCTACGAGTCGACGACCATGGGCTTTGTCATGGCGGGCTATTTCGCGGGCTTCCTGGGCGGCGCGCAGGTCACCCCCTGGCTTTTGCGCCGGGTCGGGCATGTGCGGGTCTTCGCGGCACTGGGCTCGCTGATCTCGGCGGCCTTCATCATATTCGCGGCTTTTGTCGATCCGATCGCCTGGACCCTCATGCGCGTCATCGTCGGGGTCTGCTATTCTGGGGTCTATGTGGTTGCCGAAAGCTGGCTGAACGACAGCTCGACGAACGAGACTCGGGGGCGGACGCTGTCGGCCTATCTGATCGTGCAGATGCTGGGAATCGTCGCCGCCCAGAGCCTGATCAACGTGGCCGACCCGGGTGGCTATGACCTTTTCATCATCATGTCGGTGGCGGTCTCGATTTCGTTCGCGCCGATGCTTCTGTCGGCCAGCCCCGCGCCGGTTTTCTCGACGACCCGGCGAATGCCGCTGAAGACGCTGTTCAAGACTTCGCCTTTGGGCTGCGTCGGAACGTTCTTCCTGGGCGCGATCTTTGCCGCGCAGTTTGGTATGGGACCGGTCTTCGCCACCGAGATCGGAATGAAGCCTGCTCAGATCTCGATTTTCATTGGCGCGATCTACCTGGGCGGACTCTTGTTGCAGTATCCGATCGGCTGGGCGTCGGACCGGATCGACCGCCGGGTGCTGATCGCCTGGGTTACGGCGATCGGCACGTTGGGGGCGGTGCTGGCGTTCATCTTCAGCGGGTCCTTCCCGATGCTGATCGCCGCGGCCTTCATCATCGGCGGCATGTCGAACCCGTTATATTCCCTGCTGATCGCCCATACGAACGACTTCCTCGAACACGAGGACATGGCCTCGGCGTCAGGCGGATTGATCGTGCTGAACGGGGTCGGCGCGGCGGGCACGCCGATCCTGGTCGGCTATCTGATGGAAGCGTTCGGGCCGAATGCCTTCTTGTTCTTCATCGGTTGGATGATGGCATTGGTCGCCGCTTATGCGACCTACCGGATGACCGTGCGCCCCGCGCCGGCAGTCGAGGACACCTCGCCGGTCGCGCCCTATTCGATGGTTTCGGGCACACAGTATTCGGCTGAATACATCCAGGAAATGGTTCTGGACGAGACCGAGGATTCAGTCGCAGAAGAAAACTAATCGCGCCTAACCGCGGCAAAAACCTCACACCGTTGGCAAAGTTATTCTGCGACTCCAGCACGCCTTGACAATTACACGTCAAAGCGTTGCCACTTTTCCCAGCGAAGCTGACATCAGATCAGTGCCGATCGAGGAGTAGCAGAATGAGTATACGTGACGTGGAGGACGTCCTCCATTTTTGGTTGGCCGAAGTCGGGCTCGAGCGCTGGTACGAGAATGATGACGGGCTCGACACCCGGATCAGGGAACGGTTCGAGGGCTTGTGGACCCGGGCGAGCGCCGGGGACTGCGATCATTGGTTGCTGACGCCGCGTGGCGCCTTGGCCTTGATCATCGTCCTGGATCAGTTCCCCCGGAACATGTTCCGCGGCACCGCCAGTGCCTACCGCAGCGACAGCAAGGCGCTGTGCGTCGTCAAACAGGCGATCCGGCGGGGCCATGACAAGGTGACGTCCGAGCCCGAGCGGCAGTTCTTCTATCTGCCGCTGATGCATTCCGAGGCGTTGACCGACCAAGAGCGCTGCGTCCGGCTGATCAAGCTGACCATGCCGGCAACCGGTGATGAGAACCTGGAACATGCGCGCCGGCACCGCGAGGTGATCCGCCGCTTTGGCCGGTTCCCCAGCCGCAATGGACCGCTTGGCCGAAACGACACCGAGGCCGAGCGGCAGTACCGGGACGCTGGCGGCTATATGGCCTGAGGGCCAGCGCCGCTGATTGCCAATTCGCCCGGGCGAGACAGTTGCCCGGGCGCCTCTGAAAGTTACATTCGGCCAGGCTGCCTGGCGCGTGCGGATTGCAGGCGTCACGGTATTCGTATCGTAGAAAAATAACTGGCGAATTTGCCACGCCACGTGGCGCATTGCCTTCCCAGCGGCAACCCCATTACCCTTGCCTAGATCGTTCCCTGAAATTCTTCCCTGGTGGAGATCGGCGATGAGCAAGGATTTCGATATCGTGGTGATTGGCGCGGGCCCCGGCGGCTATGTGGCGGCAATCCGCGCGGCGCAGCTGGGTCTCAAGACCGCGATCGTCGAGCGCGAGCACCTGGGCGGCATCTGCCTCAACTGGGGCTGCATCCCGACCAAGGCAATGTTGCGCTCGTCCGAGGTTTTCCACCTGATGCACCGCGCCAAGGAGTTCGGGCTGAAGGCCGAGAAGATCGGCTACGACCTGGACGCGGTGGTCAAGCGATCACGCGCGGTCGCCAAGCAGCTGAATTCCGGCGTCGGCCATCTCTTGAAGAAGAACAAGGTCACGGTTCTGATGGGCGAGGCAACGATCCCGGACAAGGGCCGGGTCTCGGTCAGGACGGACAAGGGGACGGAAGAACTGACCGGTAACAACATCATCCTGGCGACCGGCGCACGGGCGCGCGAATTGCCTGGACTCGAGGCGGATGGTGAGCGGGTCTGGACCTACAAGCACGCGTTGCTGCCGCCGCACATGCCGAAGAAACTGCTGGTCATCGGTTCGGGCGCGATCGGGATTGAGTTCGCCAGCTTCTTCAACACGCTAGGTGCCGAGACCGTGGTGGTCGAGGTGATGGATCGGATCCTGCCGGTCGAGGATGCAGAGATCTCGGACTTCGCCAAGAAGGCCTTCCAGAAGCAGGGTATGACCCTAATGGCCAAGGCCACGGTCAAGCAACTCGACCGGATGAAGACCAAGGTGACCGCCCACATCGAGACGGGCGGCAAGACCGAGAAGATGGATTTCGACACGGTGATCTCGGCGGTCGGAATCGTTGGCAATGTAGAGGGGCTGGGGCTGGAAGGTCTAGGCGTCAAGGTCGACCGCACCCATGTGGTGACGGACGAGTATTGCCGCACTGGGGTCGATGGTCTCTACGCGATCGGAGATCTGGCAGGCGCGCCCTGGCTAGCGCACAAGGCAAGCCACGAGGGCGTCATGGTGGCGGAACTGATCGCCGGCCGTCAGGTGCATCCGGTCACGCCGGAGAGCATCGCGGGCTGCACTTATTGCCACCCGCAGGTGGCGAGCGTCGGACTGACCGAGGCCAAGGCCAAGGAGAAGGGGCTGAAGGTCAAGGTCGGCAAGTTCCCCTTCATCGGAAACGGCAAGGCGATCGCGCTAGGCGAGTCGGAAGGCATGATGAAGGTGATCTTCGACGAGGCGACCGGCGAGCTGTTAGGCGCGCATATGATCGGCGCCGAGGTAACGGAACTGATCCAGGGCTACGTGGTCGGCCGACAACTCGAGACCACCGAGGAGGATCTGATGCACGCGGTCTTCCCGCACCCGACGCTGAGCGAGATGATGCACGAGGCCGTGCTGGACGCCTATGGACGGGCGATCCATTTCTGATAGGTAGGGTGGGGTTTCACCCCACCATTCGACGAATCCCGGATGTTAAGTTGCGAGGGTGGGTTAAAAAACTCACCCTACAGGTCGCCGGTCAGCTACTGAGGCTGCGGCTCCAGGTCGCCTTCGTCACCGAGGTCCGGGCGCTTGGGCTTGCCCGCCTTAGGGATCGCTGCGTGGCTGCCCTCGCCGGTGGCCGGCGGCGGGCCTTCGTCCTCGGACCGGTCCAGCTTCTCGCCCGCAAGCACCTTGGCAATCTCGTCGCCTGTCAGGGTCTCGTATTCCAACAATCCCTTGGCCAACGACTCTAGATCGTCCCGCTTCTCATTTAGGATCCGCTTGGCGGTCTCGTAGCCCTCATCGACGATGCGGCGCACCTCCTCGTCGATCAGCTTCCGGGTCGAGGGCGAGGCGCTCATCCCCGGTTGGCGCATGCCCATAAAGTCCTCACGCCCGCCTTCATAGTCAATGGTGCCGAGCACTTCGGACATACCGAACTGGCTGACCATCGCATTGGCGATACGGGTGACATGCTGGATGTCGGACGCCGCGCCCGAGGTTACCTGCTCGTCACCAAAGACGATTTCCTCGGCCACCCGGCCGCCCATCGCCGAGGCGATCATCGAGGTATATTTGGTTTTGGTGACCGAGAGCTGGTCGCGCTCAGGCAGATAGAAAGTCACACCCAATGCCCGGCCGCGCGGAATAATCGTAACTTTGTGGACCGGGTCGTGCTGGGGCACGTTCTGGCCGACGATCGCGTGGCCGGCCTCGTGATAGGCAGTCAGCGCTTTCTCCTCGTCGGTCATGATCATCGAGCGGCGCTCGGCGCCCATCATCACCTTGTCCTTGGCGAACTCGAAATCGTCCATCGTGACGAGGCGCTTGTCGGCGCGCGCCGCCTTCAGCGCGGCCTCATTGACCAAGTTCGCCAGATCCGCGCCCGAAAAACCGGGCGTGCCCCGCGCGATGACCTTGAGGTCGACGTTCGGCGCCAGCGGCACTTTGCGGGCATGGACCGCCAGGATCTTCTCACGGCCTTTGATGTCGGGGTTCGGCACGGTCACCTGCCGGTCGAACCGGCCGGGACGCAGAAGCGCCGGATCAAGCACGTCCGGGCGGTTGGTGGCGGCGATCAGAATCACGCCCTCATTCGCCTCGAATCCATCCATCTCCACCAGAAGCTGGTTCAGCGTCTGCTCGCGCTCGTCATTGCCACCGCCATAGCCGACGCCGCGATGACGTCCGACCGCATCGATCTCGTCGATAAAAACGATGCAGGGCGCGTTCTTCTTGGCCTGTTCGAACATGTCGCGCACACGGGACGCGCCGACACCCACGAACATCTCGACAAAGTCAGAGCCCGAGATGGTGAAGAACGGAACGCCCGCCTCACCCGCGATGGCGCGCGCAAGCAACGTCTTACCGGTGCCGGGGGGGCCGACCAGCAGCGCGCCCTTCGGGATCTTGCCGCCAAGGCGCGAGTATTTCTGCGGATCGCGCAGGAACTCGACGATCTCCTCGAGCTCCTCCTTGGCCTCGTCGATCCCGGCGACATCGTCGAAGGTCACCTTGCCGGTGCGCTCGGTCAGCAGCTTAGCCTTAGACTTGCCAAAGCCCATGGCGCCACGTCCGCCCGCTTGCATCCGGTTCAGAAAGAAGATCCAGATGCCGATCACGATCAGCATCGGCAGCCAGAAGCCGAGGGTGGAGAGCAGGCCGCCGCGTTCCTGCGGTTCGACCTTGATGGCCACGCCCGCATCGCGCAGGTCGCCCATGATTTCCGCGTCGCGCGGCTGAACGGTGTGGTAGCGCGCCTTGCTGCCGGACATGGTGTAGGTGATGTTCTCGCCGTCGATCACGACGGTTTCCACCTGATTGCTGTCGACCGCTGCGAGGAATTCGCTGAAATCCTTCTGCGAGCTGGCGCCGCTGCCTGCACCTTCCTGGAACATGCTGAAAAGCGTCAGCAGCAAGAGCAGCATAATCGCCACGAAGGCCAGGTTTTTCGCGTTACCCAAGATCACTCTCCGATGAGTCTTATTCGCGACGCACGAGCGCCGTTGGAGCTAAGGACTATTGTAAAACATTAGATAAGCCCTGTCGCGGTTAAGTTAAGGGCCGGAAACGAATTTCCGCTCGGCAAAAGAATGCTCGAATGGCTATCAATCTGCATTCGCAGCGATATTCTTCACCTTGAGGCCCCAGGTTCCGGCGATTTCTGCCGTGAACTGGGCCAGGGGGGCGGCCAAGAGCCGCCCATCAGCGGACCAGAGGGCCGGCGTCGTCAGCCGAACCTCACGAGGCGCTTTGGCCCAATCATCCGGCGGTGTCCAAATCTCCAATGCCATGAGCGCGCTAAGACCCGCCTCGCCGATCGCGCCAGCAAAGGTGCCGGGGCCCGCGGTTGCATCGATTGTGATCCGCCAACGGCGGTCCCAGTCGACGGTATGCCCCGCCAACGCCGCCCTGCCCGCGCAGGCAGCGGGCTCGCGGCAGATCAGGGCACCGGACCGGCCGCTGCGGATCAAGCATCCGGAGAGCGTCATGGCCGCCGTACCGTGCAGAATGGCATCGAGGGCATCGCCTAGCGGCGTGAAGCGTGGCCGGTAGGGTGCGCCGGAAATCCGTTGCAGTGTATCCGCCAAAAGCCTGAGCGCAGTATCCCGTTCGTCTCCGGCCAGCGCGTCTGGATCAAGCCAGGCCTCGCCGAATGCGCCCCAGCGCCGAGCGGTCTGTGCGAGCACGCGCATCGCGCGCTCCAACACCCGGCGCTGGCGCAGCAGGTGACCAGCGCTCTTGGCCAGAGAATCGACGGTGATCCCAATGGGCGCAAGGGAGGCCAGCGCTTGTCGCGCCTTCACCCGGTCATATGCCGGGTCTTCGTTGGTCGGGTCCTCGACCCAAGCGATACGGCGCGCCTGCAAGACGCAGCGCAGATCAGCCCGGCGCAGGTCCAAGAGCGGGCGCAGCCACAGCACACCATCCGCCTGCCAGGCGGGCCGCATCGCCGCCAGGCCCTCGATACCCGAGGCGCGTGCCAGGCGCATCAGCAGGGTCTCGGCCACGTCGTCCATGGTGTGCCCCAACAGCACAGCGGCAACGTTCCGTGCGCGCGCCCAATCTGCCAACAAGCTGTAGCGCCCCGCCCGCGCGGCGGCGGGCAGATTGCCCGAAGTGTCCTCAAGATTGGCTCGCAGGGTCTGGTGGGCGACGCCGATGATTTCGCAGTGGCGAGCGACCTCGGCGGCCTCGGCCCCGCTCTCCGACCGCAGACCATGATCAACGGTCGCGGCAACGATCGGGCGGGCTCTCGCCCATTCTGCTAGTAGACTGAGCAGTGCCACTGAGTCCCCGCCGCCCGAAACCGCAACGCCGATCGGTCGGTTCGGATCGCCATTTTCCGGGATCAGGCGCGTGAACGCGGCCTCTGCCGCGCGGATGGTGGCCGCGACGTCGCAATCCGGCCCGCCGGACATCGGCGGATCAGCCGCAATTGAGGCTGCGCGACTCGTCAGCGGCGGCGCCCAGTATATCCGCTGGGCCGTTGGGGAATTGCAGGCGCACCTCGTTCAGTGTCAGGCAGGCTTCACTGAATTGCCCAAGGCGACCCAGAGTGACCCCCAAGCGATAGAGGCTCTGCGGGCCGACCGGCGCACTGCGATCGGCGTTGTAGCCATCAAGAAAACTACGGGCAGCATTTTGGAACGCGCCGCGCACAAATTGGCTTTCACCCATCCAATAGAGCGCCTCGCCGCGGAGCGGGCTGCCGGGATAGCTGGTCAGGAACGTTTGCAGCCGGTCCTCGCCCTGGTCGAAACGGCCCTGCTTCACGTCGTCGATGGCACGGGTCAGCTCGTTGCGTTCGCTGATCGACACTTCGGGGCCCACAGCCGCGACTTGGTTGGAGCCGCCGCCCAGAGGCTCGACCGGCTGGATGGTCGAGATATCGCCGCCCTCGAGCTCGGTCAGCCGAAACTCGACATCCGAGAAGCGGCGCGCCGCCTCCTCGCCGATTCGGCGTTGCTCGAATGAGAGTTGCTCGACCTGACCGGTCAACTGACGCAGTTCGGCTTCAAGGCGGTCGAGGCGCACCACGAGACCGCCTCCGCCCGCACTGCCAGATGTCGTGGCAGCACCACCGGTGGCCCCCAGTCGGGCCCGGATATCGGCCAATTCGGCGTCAATGACGCTGAGCCGGTATTTGAGATCCTCGGCCGAGCTCGACGCGGTCAATGTCTGTGCCTGTGCCAACGGGACCGCCGCCACGGCGCCGATGGCGATCACAGCGCCCAAAATCCAGGAACTTCGCTTTGGCATTTGCTCCTCCTGTGCCGGCCGGTGGGCGGCGGTACCGCCCGACCGGAACATTATGTGCGCCAGGATCAGCCCGACCCGACACTCAGGCAGATCAGCTGGACGGACCTCAACTCGACGGGGCGCCTGCGACCACGGCGACCGCCCGGCGGTTCTGGGCCCATGAGTTTGCGTCCGAACCCAAGGCCGCGGGGCGCTCCTTGCCGAAGCTGACCGAACGCAGGCGGCTGGCATCGACGCCGTTCGAGATCAGAAACGATCGGGCCGCATTGGCGCGCCGGGCGCCCAGCGCCAGGTTATATTCGCGCGTGCCGCGTTCGTCCGCATGGCCCTCGATCACAGCCGTAACGCCTGGGTTCTCGGCAAACCACTGGGCCTGCTTTGACAGAATGAACTGCGCCTCGGTCGAGAGGTCGTGGCGATCCGTGTCGAAGAAAACGCGGTCGCCGACGACCACATTGAAATACTCGACTGTGTTCGGCGCCGGACCCGTTTGGATCGTGCTCGCGGAATTGGTGGCCGCGGCATCGACATTCTCGTCATCGGAGCTGGAGCAGGCCGTCAATAGGGCCGCCGCGCCGATGATGGCGATGGTGATCGTTTTCATCTTGGGTATCTCCTTGCCTGAGTTCGCGGTCCCCGTGGGGCCGCTCTTGCCGTTCTGCTCGCCGGGCCTCTTAGACGGACCCTTGATGTTTGCCAATGCGCGCCGGGGTCACACTATTCTCCGGCGCTCGGAAAGCGCAACATGCGCCTGTTTCTCGCTTACTTGCGGTCACCCGATCCCACTATTTCCGAACGGGTGACCAGGCCGGATCCGACGAGGCGTTCGGGGTTTCGACCACCCGCAGATTCTGGCCCGATATGTCGATGCTCATCAGTTGAGCACGGCCGGCCTGGCCCGGGCTTTCGCGGAAGAAGGCCAGCACCCGACCGTTCGGCGAAAAGGTCGGCCCCTCATCGAGAAAGCTCGACGACAGAAGGCGCTCGTCGGTTCCATCGGTTCGCATGACGCCGATGTGGAAGCGCCCGCTGAGAATCTTCGTGAAGGCGATCGTGTCGCCGCGCGGCGACCAGACCGGGGTGCCGTAGTTGCCTTTGCCGAAGCTGATCCGCTGGGCCGGTCCTCCCGTGGTTGGCATAATGTAGAGCTGCTGGCTGCCACCACGGTCGGACTCGAAGACGATCTGCGAGCCGTCTGGCGAGAACGAGGCCGAGGTGTCGATCGCCGGGTTGGTGGTCAGGCGCCGCATCTGCCGGTCGGCCAGGCGCATGATGAAGAGATCCGTATTGCCGTCCTGACTGAGCGACAGCACAACCTGGCCGCCATCGGGCGAGAAGCGCGGCGCGAAGGTCATTCCCGGGAAAGTGCCCAGCATCTCGCGCTGACCAGTATCGAGGTTGGTCAGATAGACCTGCGGCTCGCCGGTATCGTAGGAGATATAGAGCACCGATTGGTCATTGGGCGAAAACCGCGGGGTAAGTACCAGCCCGTCGGCGCCGGGCAGATAGCGCAGGTTGGCGCCGTCCTGATCCATAATTGCAAGCCGCTTGCGCCGGTCGCCCTTGGGGCCGGTCTCGTCGACAAAGACGATGCGGCTATCGAAATAGGGGCCCTCGCCGGTCAGTTTGGAATAGATGCCGTCGGCCACCTTGTGCGCGACACGGCGCCAGTCTGCCGGGTCCGACAGCAGCTGCAACCCCTCGATCTGCTCCTCGGCCTCGGTGTCAAAGACCCGGAATTGAACCAGGAGACGGCCGTCGCTCGCCTGCTCAACCCGACCCGTCACCAGGGCATCGGCCTTGATCGCACGCCAATCCGCGTAGACCGGTGGCGTGTTGAATTCGGTCGGCTGGGCGATGAATGCAGCTTTCGGGATCACGCGGAAAAGTCCCGAGCGCAAAAGGTCGGCCTCGATCACCGAGCCGATATCGTCCGCGACCAGCTCCATCGCCGGCGTCGCCGGCTGGAAATCGGAAACCGCCACCGGCAGCGGCTCGAATTGGCCGCCGCCGACCGTGATCTCGAGCGGCGCGCTCTGCGCATGGGCCCGGTCCGCGCCGCAGAGCGCCCCGATCAGCAATGCGATGCCCGCAATTAGCCGCATCGCGGCGGCGGCGTCCTTGGTCGTTCTCATGTTGAAAACCCGATCTCTTCCGGTGTGAAGGTGACATGAATCAGCTTCCACCCGTCGTATTTCTCGGCTGGAAGTTTCTTGAATTCGCCGGCTGCCTCGGCACGCAGCAATGCCCGGCGGCCCGAACGGAACAGAACCTGCTGGGTTGCCTGGTCGCCGCCACCCGCATCGATCAATTCGGGCTTGCCGACGATCGAGGCGTCATTGGCCAATTTGATGCGGATGGTGACCTGAAGGCTGCGGTCCGATCGGTTGCCGTTGTAGACGAAGTAGCGCTTGATCCCCAGCCGCAGCGCATCTTTCTCGCCCACGGTGACGATATTGGCGAATTGCGAGCTGGCAGTTGCGGCGGGCTCGGCGGGTTTTGGCTCGGTTGCCGCCTCTGTTTCATTGGGTTCGGGCGCTTTCACCGCCGGGTCGGGCTTGCGCGCGGCCAACGCGGCGGCCGCCTTGTCGGCGGGCTTGGCGACCGGCAGCTTCGCTTCGCGCGGCGCCGGACCCAAAGGCGCGGTCTCGCCGGGATCCTCGGCGGCCTGTTCTTCCGGGTCAGGCGCTTCCGGCGCCGCCGCTATCTCAGCCTCCGGCTCCGGCTGCTCGGCCAATTCCAGATCGGGTTCGGTCTGAGGCTCGGCCACGGGTTCGGGCTCAGGCGGCGCCGGCGCGCGTGGGGCGGACTCGGGCTTCGGCGCGGCGGCGAGCGCCTGGACCGGCTCGGTCGAGGGCGCGCTTTCGGGTGTCGGCGCCTGGTGAAGAACCTCATCCGGCGAAGGGATTTCAGCGATCGATGCGCGCGGCGGCTCGGTCACGACCGAAGTCGGTGGCGGTGGGATCAGCAGAGCCGAGAGATCGGGTGGTGTGTCGTCTGGCTCGGCATCCGAGGCGAGGCTCGGCATGTCGGGCAACTCGATCGCCACATCAGGCGCTGGCAGTTCGGCCACCGTCTCGTCCTTGACGACCTCGGGCTGCAACTCCTCCGGCGTCTCCTGAGGCACGACTGGTGCGGCCGAGACCGCAGCGTCGAACTCGCTGCCGTCGATCAGCTCGACCTCGGTGATGTTGAGCGGCGCGGAGTCGCGAGCCGACAGGAAATCGGTACCGAACAATAGAAGCGCCAGGAGAGCGACATGCATCGCCCCTGAAATGGTCGCGCCTTCCCTGAGCTCGACTGGCTTGAGCCCAGCAGGCCTGATATTGCCTGGCCTCATCTCGACTTCGCGCATCCAGGATGCCCCTGCCGAACTTCGTCCGCTTTTCAGTTCAGTTCTTACGTTCAGTTCTTACGTTCCGTGGACGGCTGATCCGTCACCAGTCCAATATTGTTGAACCCGCCGGCGTTGAGTGCGCCCATGATTTGCATCACCACGCCGTAGTCCAGCGACTGGTCGGCGCGCAGATAAACCCGGTTCGATTTCCGTTCCGCCTGGATCGCGGTCAGCTTCGGGATCAGCTCGGCCGGGTCGATCAAGCTTTTCTGGATATAGACCTTACCCTCGGCGTCCAAGTTGATCGTCAGCGGCTCCTCCTGTGGGGTCGGCAGGGGTTGCGCCTGGGTTTTCGGCAGCTCCAGCGGCACGCCCACTGTTAGCAGCGGCGCGGCCACCATGAAAATGATCAAAAGCACCAGCATGACGTCCACGAAGGGCGTCACGTTGATCTCCGCCATCGGCCGCATCCCGCCGCTGCGCCGCCGTGCGCCGGCGCGGCTTTGCGCGGCCTGTGCCCGCATGACAGTCATGGCGTCCCTCCGCTTTGCCGATCGATCTGGCGCCCAAGGATCGTAGAGAACTCGTCGGCGAAATTCTCCAGCCAGCCGCTCAAACGTTCGGCATCCGCCGAGAGCCGGTTATAGGCGACAACCGCCGGGATCGCAGCCAAAAGGCCCAGAGCGGTCGCCAACAGCGCCTCGGCGATGCCGGGCGCAACCACGGCCAGGGAGGTGTTCTGCTGTACGGCGATTGATTCGAAAGCGTGCTTGATGCCCCAGACCGTGCCGAAAAGACCGACAAAGGGCGAGACCGAGCCAACGGTCGCCAGGAAGGACAGGTGCTTGTTCACCTGCTCACCCTCCCGGGCGATGGCAACGTTCATCGCGCGATCGACCCGCGCCTGGGTGCCAGGAATCAAACCACCCTCCTGACGCAATGAACGGCGCCATTCGGTCATGCCGGCGGTGAATACCCGCTCGATTGGGGTATTCGGCCGATCCCCAATTCGGTCGAACAGCTCGTCAAGCGGTTTACCGGACCAGAACTGGTCCTCGAACTTGCTGGACCGCCCGGTCAAACGTCTGAAAAGTAGAAGCTTCTCGAAGATCACGGCCCATGACCAGAAAGACGCCAAGACCAGGATGATCATCACCGCCTGCACCACCCATGTGGCGCGCAAGAACATCGCCGTCAGCGAAAAATCTATACCATCGACTTCGGGGGCCGCCAGGGCAGCCTCGGTTCCGGTCGCCTGCGCCGCCGCGATCACCGCGGCAACGGTCAATCCATAAGGATCCATTTGCACGTTCCTGCCCTCATGCCTCGTGCCCGCGCCGCTTGCCCATATTTGACGCCGATTGATCGGCGATCCTTGGGCTTTTGGTCTGTTTTAGCGCCGCGCGCGGGATCTTTATGCGCGGTATCGTCGAAAATTGCGAGCGGTTCAATCCCCAGCGGTAAATCCGTGACCTCACGTGATGTTACAAGACCAGCCGTTCGAGCGCCTGGCGCACGGGGTGCGGCAAGCGCCGTGGCCGGCCATCCGTGTCCATGCAGGCAATCGTCACCTGGGCGCGGATCAGGCAGTCGCCAGCGCGCCAGACTTCCTGCGCCATTTCGGCCGAGGCGCCTTTCAACCGTGTGACGGCGGTGCGCACTTCTAGCATGTCCTCGAACCGGGCCGGGCCCAGATAGTCGACCTCGAGGCGCCGAACCACGAAGACCAGGCCCTGGTCGCTTTTCATCGCTCCCTGGTCGATACCAAGATCGCGCAAGGCCTCGGACCGGCCGCGTTCGATGAATTTCAGGTAGTTGGCGTAGTAGACGACACCCGCGAGATCGGTGTCTTCGTAGTAGACGCGCAGGCCGAAACGGTGGGTCATAAGGCAGCCGCCATCACTTGCACCCTGGCCGCCAATCTAAGCGCCACAGCGGAATCTGTACAGGACACTGGGATGGCTGGATCGTAAGCGGCACGCACCAAATCAGCGTGCCACGGCTTGACCACGCAGCGGCCGGTATCGGACGCCAGCGCCACCGGACTTTCCTGATCGAAGGCATTCACCGACCAGAGCAGCAGGCCCTGGAAAGACTGGGTGACCGCAAGGGTCTGGGCCGAGGCCTGCTGCAAGGCGTCGTCATAGAGCAACAGCGTGATGCAGGCGCGGATGGCGCCGGCCTCGTCGAAGGCGAAGGCGCGGTATTGATTGGCCCGCTGCCGGATCAGCGAGGCGGCCAGTTCACCGATCTTGGGGATCAGCTTCTCAAGATGCGGCACCAGGCCAAGCTCGGCCCAATCCTTGACGAAGAAGACCAAAAAGTTCGCGCCTATGTCCGGGTCGAGTTCGGTGACCTCACGGCCGGATATTGCAGCGACCGAGCGCAGGGCCTCCTCGAAGACCTGGATACCCTCGTCGTCGGTCCCGTATATCACAGGGGCGATCGGGCGTTCCCATCGGGCGAAGCGAAAGGCGCCGTCCTCGCCAGTGAAAAGTGCGGCAATGCGGTCGGCATCTGCTCCGGCATCAACGGTCATCGGGGTCGAAGAGTTCCGTCTGCTCTGCGCCTTTCGGCGGGGTGAGCCCCAGATGCCGCCAGGCGCCCTGGGTCAAGACCCTGCCGCGCGGGGTGCGAGCCACCAGGCCCGCCTGCATCAGAAATGGCTCGACCACCTCCTCGATCGCATCGCGGGCCTCGCTCAGGACCGCGCACATCGTTTCAACCCCCACTGGGCCGCCACCGTAGTGTTGGGCGATTGCTGTGAGATAGCGCCGGTCAGCACCGTCGAGGCCGAGATGATCGACCCCCAGCCGTGCCAGGGCCCGATCGGCCAAGTCGCGGGTCAGCCGCCCGTCGGTCTCGATCAGGGCAAAATCGGCGACCCGACGCAACAGGCGACCGGCGACACGCGGGGTGCCGCGGGCGCGGCGCGCGATCTCGGTGATGCCGTCGGCCTCTACCTCGAGCCCCATCAGCCGTGCGGCACGGCCAACGATCTGGGCAAGCTCGTCATGGGTGTAGAATTCCAACCGTGTCGGAATGCCGAACCGGTCCCGCAGCGGCGTCGTCAGTAGCCCCAGCCGCGTTGTCGCGCCGATCAGCGTAAAGGGTGCGAGGTCGATCCGCACAGTGCGGGCCGCCGGGCCTTCGCCGATCACCAAGTCTAGTTCGAAATCCTCAAGCGCAGGATAGAGGATCTCCTCGACGACCGGGCTCAGGCGATGGATCTCGTCGATGAACAGCACATCGCGCGGCTCCAGGTTCGTCAGCACCGCCGCCAGGTCGCCCGCCTTGGCGATAACGGGCCCGGAGGTCATGCGGAAGTTCACGCCAAGCTCGCGCGCCACGATCTGGGCCAGCGTCGTCTTGCCAAGGCCCGGCGGCCCGTAGAGGAGTAGGTGGTCGAGCGCCGTGCCGCGCTGGCGCGCCGCGTCGATGAAGACGCGCAGGTTCGCCCGCGCATCTGCCTGGCCGGTGAAATCGTCAAGCGTCTGCGGGCGCAGGCTGCGCTCGTCAGCGTCCTGAGCATTGGCCTCGCCACGCAGGATCGGATCGGATACCGGATCGGTCTCGGGCATGACCATAGCCTAGAGCGTCCGGTCCAACGTTTTCAACGCCGCCTTGATCAGATGGCCCGAACCTTTGGCCGGGCCGCTCTCCGCCTCGGCCGCTTCGGCCACTGCGCGGGCAGCCTGGATCCGGTCGTAGCCCAGATTTACCAAGGCCGACAGTGCGTCCGCGGTCGCCAACGCGTCCTCGGGCAAGGCCTTGGGCTGGGAACCGGCGCCCGGGATCGGTGTCGCAGCCTCGCGCTGGCCTTGGGCGCCCAGCGCCATCACCGAGGGGGCCTTGTCGTTCAACTCGTTGACAATGCGCGCCGCCAACTTGGGCCCGACGCCGGGCGCGCCACGGATCGCACCGGCATCGCCCAACGCCAACGCCCGGCTGACCCCGTCCGGCCCAAGCGCACCGAGGATTGCCAACGAAACCTTGGCACCGACCCCTTGGACGCTGGTCAACAGCCGGTGCCACTCCCGCTCGGCCAGGGTCCGGAAGCCGACGAGCTGCATCAGATCCTCTCGCACCACCATCTCGGTATACAGCGACGCGCTCTCTCCCGGGCCCGGCAGGGCGGTGAGCGTGGTGGGCGCGCAATGGACGATATAGCCGATGCCGCCAGCCTCGATCAGCGCGTGGTCCTCGGCCACATAGTCGATGATGCCGGTGATCTTGCCGATCATCGCGCCGCCTCCAACGCCTCGGCAAGACGCGAGCAGGTTTTTGCCGCCCAGGCATGGCAGATTGCGACGGCTAGCGCGTCCGCCGCATCCGCGCCGTTCAACGGCGCGCCTGGAAGCAGCAGTTTGACCATATGCTGGATCTGATCCTTATCCGCATGACCAACGCCGACGACGGCCTTCTTGACGGCGTTGGGGGCATATTCGGCGACCGGCAATCCATGGCGCGCCGGCACCAGAAGCGAGATCGCACGCGCCTGACCCAATTTAAGGGTTCCGGCCGCATCCTTGTTGACGAACGTGTGCTCGACCGCCGCCTGATCAGGGGCGTGATCCACGATCACCTGCTCGATCTGCCCATAGAGGCCGGCAAGCCGCCCCGCCAAAACGCCCGCCTCGGTGGTGCAAACCCCGTTGGCGACATGGGTGAGTCGGCTCCCGGCCACGTCGACGACGCCCCAGCCAGTGCGCCGGAGCCCCGGATCGAAGCCGATCACGCGCATGTTTTTTCCCCTGCCCGACATATTTTTTTCACGATTAGCACGAAAGGGGAACAAGAACTAGCGCTGAAAGCGGTCAAACTGGCGAAAAGCGACATCGGGAGGTCGTTTTTGTGCATTGCACAAGATATGCGAAAACTGCATCTCTGACATGCACTTACTGCAATTGTCTCCGATCATTTTCGCGCCTATCTCTGCATCATCGACGGCACCGGAAAGGGTCCGGACCGCGATCTGATAAACAGGAGACGCTGATATGGCCACCAACCACACTGCTGCTGCCGCGCCGTTCGGCGCTATCACCACCCACCGGATCGTCACCGCCGTTGTCGGTGTCGCGGATCGGGTTCGCATGTGGAATGACACCCGGCGCACCGTGAGCGCTCTGCGCGCGCTGTCACCGGATCAGCTCGACGATATTGGCCTAACCACGGCCGACGTCGACAGCTTCGGCCGCAAAGGTCTCTAACCTCCCCCGGTTGACGGAAACCTGAACCGCTCCAAGCGGTATGCGCCGAGAGAGGCCGCTCTTCCCTGGAAGGGCGGTCTTTTCATTTGGATCGCTTGCGAAGCAAGAGGCTCGACCACTCGCCAAGATCGATCCGGTCGTCAGGTATCAGGCCCCACCCGCGATAGACCGACAGCACGCCCCGGGCTTGTTTGCGCAGGAGGCCCGAGAGGATCACGCGGCCGCCCGGCGCCAGATAGCGCGCCATATCCGGGGCCAAGCGGCGGAGCGGCGCCGCCAGAATATTCGCCATGATCAACTCATACGGCGCACTCCGCCGCGCATCCAGGCGCGCATCCAGGCCGCGAAAGCCCGCGGCTCGGTAGCAATTGATCCATGGATGCAAATGATTGGCCCGAACATTCTGGGCCGCAGTCGCCACCGCGACCGGTTCGATATCGGCTGCGGTGCAGGAAATCCGCCATGCCTTGGCCGCAGCCATGGCAAGGACACCGGTACCGCAGCCGATATCGGCGGCGCGGCGCGGGCGGATGCCGCGCCGAACCAGCCGGTCGAGCAGCAGAAGGCAGCCGCGCGTCGTGCCGTGGTGGCCCGTGCCGAAGGCCATTGCCGCCTCAATCCGCAGCCCCAGTTTATTAACCGCGATCTGGTCGGCGTCGTGTCCGCCATAAAGGATGAACCGGCCTGCCTCGACTGGCGTCAGCTCGCGCCTGACCTGGGCCACCCAATCGCGGTCCTCAATCCGGCTAACCGCAAAATCCTGGGCGCCGTGAATCACCGCAAGGAGCGCCAGCCCAGCCGCGTCAGGCGTTTCGGTGAAATAACCAGCGATCTCCCAGCGGCCCGATCCGTCCTCGATCTCGAGGACACCGATACCCGACGGCGCAGGGTGCAGCGCCTCCATCGCCTCGCCCAGCGCCTCGGCCGGGGCCCTGGCCTCTGCCGTCGTCAGAGCTGTCCATGTCGCCATTGCCAGTTCCCGATTGCCTCGCCCGCGCTCCTGCCCGGGGCCGGTTTCAATTCTGGGCGGTTCGGGCTATCCACTATCTGGCCTATCAGGGCAAGGCCGGTAGCGAATTCGCATAGGCGATCCGATGTCTAGTCCCCCATTTTCTGTGCGCGATCTGGGCGAGGTGGCGATCCGCTGCCGCGACCTGGCAGCGATGACCGTTTTCTACCGTGACATCGTTGGGCTCGAGGTGATCGAGGGCGACTATTCAGAGAGCATCGTGTTTCTGAAGGTCGCCGCGGGCTTCGGCGGTCATACCCAGGTGGTCGCATTGTTCGAGGCGGGCTCGCAGGAGACGCCCGCGACTGGCGGCGGATCGTCGCTCCATCACTTGGCGATGACCGTCCGGCATGAAGACCTGGCGCTCGCATGTGATTGGTACAGCGAAAACGGGATCGCGACCCGCGTCGCGTCGCATCCGTGGATAGGCTGGGATAGCGTTTATGTCTCGGACCCCGAAGGGAACACGGTCGAACTGGTCGCCGCGGTCCCGCATGAGGCCTGAATTCAGGCGCCCAGATCGTCGATCAGCTTGTCCACGTTACCGCCGCGAGCCTCGAGCATTCCGGCGATTTGCTCGCGCTCGGTCACCAGCATCGAAATCCCCTCGATGACGATGTCCACAACAACCACCCGGCCCGGCCGATCGCTGACCAGCCATTCCACGTTCACCGGCGGCCCGCCGTTCTGGAAGATCGAGGACTTGACCAGGACGCCCTTCTTGCCCGCATTGATGATGCGACTGACCTCGTATTGCTGGCCCGATGCATCGGTACCGGAATATTGGCCGAACCGCCCCGCATAGACGCTGGCGATGAACTTGGCGAAAGCGGCGGTGTAACGCCGCTGTTGGTCTTCGTTCATGCTGCGCCAGGCAGTGCCGGCGGCAAAGCGGGCGATCTGCGGCATCGCCGCGCGGCGCTCCATGATGGCCAGAAGCCTCGGGGCCTTGCTGGAGGGCTCCCCGGGGGACGAGACCAGGGCGACCACCTCGTCCATCGTGGCCTTCACATGGGCGGCCGCCTCGCTCTCACTCAGCGCTACCGCCGATGCGGGCGCGATCAGCGTGCCGATCGCTAGCATCGTTGCAGAACTCGTCAGGAATCCGCGCCGGTCCATCCACATGCCTCTAGTTTCGGTTTTTTTGCCAGTCCCTGCAAATCCGGCCAGCATCCCTCCCTATTTAATACGGTTGCGCGGCGGCATCCAGCTTAACGATGCACTGGGCAGCAAAGATTTGCGCGGATCGCGGCGCGGCTGCAACGGATTCACTCTTCTAGCGTGCAAATATGCACTGGCTCTCCCGCTGAATTAGTTGCTAAGTTGCAACAAATCTACGCGAGCCAGTATTGACCGAAAGCCATTCCCTTACGATCGCCTGTCTGCGTAATCAATTCTCGACTCTTTTGATGCAATTTCCCCTGCCCCGGCGGCGAATCCGTGATAACCCGTCGCTCGGAATCTGATTTGGTCGGCGGAACTTGCCGGGCATAATTAAACCAGGTATCGACAGCGTCGGAGTGAGCGATGCAGCCTGAAAGCGGCCTACCGGAAATGAAAACTGCCATGGCGCGATGCCGATGGCATTTCATTTCCGTTGCGATTTTCAGCATCTTCGTGAACCTGTTGATGCTGACAGGTCCGCTTTTCATGCTGCAAATCTACGACCGGGTCCTATCGAGCCGGTCCGAGGCGACGCTGGTCGCGCTGCTGGTCCTGGTCACCGGGCTCTTCGCGATGATGGGGCTGTTGGAGTTCATCCGCGGGCGTGTCCTGGCGCGCGCGGGTGCCCGATTCCAAAGCCTCCTAGACAGCCGGGTGATGGTCGCGGTGCTGCGCCGGTCGGTCCAGCCGGCCGAGCGCGCCAAACCCAACACGGCGGCCCGCGACTTGGAAGCGGTGCGCCAGCTCTTGGCGGGACCGGCACCGTTTGCGCTGTTCGACATGCCCTGGGCGCCGATCTTCATCGCGGTGATCTTTCTGTTCCACCCCGTCCTCGGCTGGATCTCGGTCTTCGGCGCGATGATCCTGGTCGTGCTGACGTTGATGAACCAATTGCGCTCGCGCGAGCCATCGGCGGAATCTCAGCGCGCCACAAGTGAGGCGGAAAATCTGGGCGAGGCGCTGCGCCAGAACGCCGAAGCGGTCCAGGGCCTGGGCATGCGCGGGGTCGGGCTCGGCCGCTGGCTGAAACTGCGCCAGGAGGCGCTGTCGCGCCAGGTGGTCGCTTCGGATCGGACGGCGGGCTACACCTCGTCGTCGAAGGCGCTGCGGTTCTATCTGCAATCGGTGATGCTGGCCGCGGGCGCCTGGCTGGTGCTGCAACAGCAACTCTCGGCGGGCATGATGATCGCTGCGTCGATCATGCTGGGCCGCGCCCTGGCGCCGGTCGAACAGGCGATCGGGCAATGGGGCCTGGCCCAGCGCGCCGCGCGCGGCTGGGCGGCACTGATCGAGCTTTTGGAGAAGACACCGCCGGAGATCGACAAGACCGCCCTGCCGGCACCCAAAGGCTTCGTCGACGTCCAGGGCGTCACCGTCGTGACGCCGGGCGACAACCACCCGGTCTTGCGCGCAATCAATTTTAAGGTTCAGCCAGGCACTGCTTTGGGCGTGATCGGGCCCTCGGGCGCCGGCAAGACGACGCTCGCCAAGGTGCTCGTCGGCATCTGGCGCCCGGCCGCCGGCAAGGTCCGGATCGACGGCGCGGCAGTGGACCAGTGGCCTGAGGATTCTCTCGGCGCTCATATGGGCTACCTGCCCCAGGAGATCGGCCTGATGAGTGGCACCGTGGCCGAAAACATCGCGCGCATGGCCGAGGACCGGGACGATGCCGAAGTGGTGACCGCAGCCCAGCGGGCAGGCGCGCATGACATCCTCCTGGGGCTACCGCAGGGCTATGACACCCAGATCGGCGCGGGCGGTCAACGACTGTCGGGTGGCCAGCGTCAACGGGTCGCTTTGGCCCGTGCACTCTATGGGGATCCTCCGGTCCTTGTGCTGGACGAGCCTAACGCCAACTTGGACGCGCCCGGCGAGCAGGCCCTGGTCGACGCGATCCGCGACGCCAAGTCCCGGGGCAAGACCGTGATCATCATGGCACACAGGCCCAGCGCGATCGCCGCCTGCGATCTGCTGTTGATGATCGACAAGGGGTTGCAGGTCGATTTCGGGCCGCGCGACGAAGTGCTTAAGAAACGCACCAAGAACTATGCGCAATTGCCCGGCGGACAGGCGGCCAGCCGGGCTTCGGCCCCGGCGCAGGCGCCGAGTCAACAGGTGCGCATGGGCGCGATTGACGCATTACTGGCAGAGGGCGCGTTGGCCAAACGCGCCGCCCCACCATCTGAGGCGCAATCGGAGCAGGCGCCGCCGCCCGATCCGGTCACTGTCGGGACTGACATCGCGACGCCGGCATCCGCGGAAACAACAGCGGCACCGGCACCGGCAATTGCCAGCGAAGGCGAGCCTGAAGTGGCTCCTATTCCCGCCCCCGCGGCACTGGCCGAAGAGCCGCCTGCCAAGAGCGCCGGAACGACTCCGGTTGCACGGCCAGAACCCGCCACCATGCCGGAACCCGCAGAGGAGACGACCGCCGCGTCGGCCTCTGGCCAAGGCGCACCTGGCGAAGACATGGCCGCTTCCGCCGATGCGCGGCTGGAAGAGGCCGGCTTGGCCGCGCTTGCCACCGTTGCGTCTGCGGACGAGGAGCCCGAGGCATCCGGCGAAATCGCCGGCGAAGAACCCAGCGCAGGCCAAGACAGCGACCTGCCGCTGCTCCAGCTGCCCCTCAGCCGGCTGATCCTGACCGAGCCCGACCCGGAAGCCGAGACACTGGCCGACGACGAAGCGCCGGAGGACCGCCCTGGATTCGCGGAACGGCCTACGCAGTTTTTCTCGATATTTCCCTCGCTCGGCGACCACCTGGCCAGCGATTTGGACAACGATCTGGATGCCGACGAACCAGAAGCGGCTCAGGGCGTGAGGACGGAAGCACCGATCACCGCCGAGATTGATCTGGCGGACACCGCGGATACAACGGACACGGCGGAGCATCCGACCCATGATTCTCTTGAGCCAGAGGCCCCGGCCGATGCCGCCGCGGAGATTGTGCCTAACTTGGAGCAGGGAGCCCCGGAACAGAAATCAGCCGAGCAAACAGGTGCGGAGCCGAAAAGCGAGCCCGAGCCGGAAAGCGCTCAGCCGACCAGCGCACCTTCCCAGACTGAAACGCCTGATGCGCCGCGTGCCGGACCGGAGTCGAAACCCGAGCCGGACGCGCCTGATGTTTCCGAACCCGCAGTTACGCCGAAGCGCGGCGGGGCCATTGGTTCCGTCACGTCCAAGACACCTGCGCGCGGAGCGGCCAAGGCCACGAAGCCCAAGGCGAAGCCGCGTAAGCGGCGGACGCGTGCCACGCCGCGCGGGCAGGCCGCAGGAGATGAGTCATGACCGAGACCGTGCAAACCGACAAATGGGGGGCGCGGGGCTTTATTCGCTTTGGGATGATCTGCGTCGCGCTGCTGGGCGGTGGATTCGGCGGCTGGGCCGCGACCGCGAAGCTGCAAGGGGCGATCATTTCGCCAGGGAATCTTCGCGTCGAGAGCCAGCGCCAGGTGGTCCAACACCCGGATGGCGGCGTGGTCGGCGAAATCCTGGTGCGCGAGGGCGATGTGGTCGACGCGGGTGCGGCGCTAATCCGGCTGGACAGCACGACCCTTTCGTCGGAACTCGCGGTTCTCGAAAGCCAGCTATTCGAACTGATCGCCCGACGCGGCCGTCTGACCGCCGAGCAGGCCGATAGCGATAAGATGGTTTTCGATCAGGAACTCCTGGACGAGGCGGCCAAGAACCCGGCAGTCCAGGCACTGATCCAAGGCCAGCGATCGCTGTTCGAAGCGCGCTCGAAGACCATGGATCGCGAGATCGAGGTGATGCGCGAGCGCCAGACCCAGATTCGCGAGCAGATCTCCGGTTCCGAGGGCGAGGCCGCGGCCTTGGCGCGTCAGACCGAGCTGATCGACCAAGAACTCGGCGACCAGCGCGATCTGCTGGCCAAGGGTCTGGCTCAGGCCAGCCGGGTTCTGGCGCTCGAGCGTGAAGCGGCGCGGCTCAAGGGCCAATATGGCCAGATCGTCGCGCAGACGGCACAGCTAAAGGGCCAGATTTCCGAGCTGGAGATCGAGCTTCTGCGCATGGGCGCGACCCGGCGCGAGGAGGCGATCACGCGGTTGCGCGATCTGGGCTACCGCGAGCTTGAGTTGAAAGAACGGCGGATCGGGCTCAACGAACAGCTGGCGCGGCTCGATGTGCGCGCGCCGCTGGCCGGTGTCGTGCTGGACATGGCCGTCCACGCGCTGAAATCGGTGGTCCGGCCGGCCGAGCCGATCCTCTATATCGTTCCCAGCGATTCCGACCTGGTGGTGGATGCCCAGGTCGAACCGATCGACATCGACACGGTCCGCACGGGCCAGGAGGCGGTGCTGCGATTCTCGGCCTTCAACGCCCGCACGACGCCTGAACTCTTCGGCGTGGTCTCGAAAGTCTCGCCAGACGCTTTCTTCGAGGAGGCAACCGGACGCTCCTATTACAAGGCTGAGGTGATGCTGAAGGAGGGTGAGCTCACCAAGCTGGAGGGCCAGGAACTGGTTGCCGGCATGCCGGTCGAGGTCTATATCCAGACCGGTGAGCGGACCCCGATGAACTACTTGGTCAAACCCATCACCGACTATTTTAGCCGGGCTCTGCGCGAGGAGTAGCAGCGCCTAAATCAATGCATCCCGTGGACTGTGCTATGACGCGTGGTCTTGACGCGCGCCTGCCCTGCCCCAAGCTGTTCTCGGTCGGAACACGGAGTCCGTGATGGATGGCGGCGAGCAACTGGTCGAGATACGCGTCCTGCCAGGCATCGACCGGATCGAGCCCGAGATCTGGGATGCCTGCGCTGCGCCCGAGGCGGCTGCGGGCGGCTGGGCGCTGTCACCCTTCACCACCCACCGGTTTCTGAGCGCCGTCGAGCAAAGCGGCTCGGCGGTCGCGGCTGAGGGTTGGGCCGCTCAGCATCTGGTTGCCTCGGTCGAGGACCGGATTGTCGGCGGGATGCCACTATATCTCAAGGGCCACAGCCAGGGGGAGTATGTCTTCGATCATTCCTGGGCCCATGCCTGGGAGCGAGCGGGTGGCGACTACTACCCGAAACTGCAATCGGCGGTGCCCTTCACGCCGGCGACGGGTTCGCGACTATTGGCAGACCCCGAGGCAGAGATCGGCGCTGAGGCGGTGCGGATCGCGCTATTGAAGGGCGCGGTCCGGCTGACCGAACAGAACGACCTCTCATCGCTCCACATCACATTCTGCACTGACGAGGAGTGGGAATTGGGCGGACGGATCGGACTTCTGCAACGGACCGACCAGCAATTCCACTGGCGCAACCACGGCTACGCAGACTTTGAGGCGTTCCTGGCGGCGCTCGCCTCGCGCAAGCGCAAGCAGATTCGCAGGGAACGTCGCCAGGCAGTGGCGTCGGGCGTGGAAATCCTGCCGCTAAGCGGCGATGCGATCGAGGCACAGCACTGGGATGCCTTTTGGACCTTCTATCAGGACACTGGCGCTCGGAAATGGGGACACCCCTATTTGACCCGAGACTTTTTCGACCTGGTCCACCAGACCATGCGCGATGACATTCTACTGATCATGTGCCGCCGCGAAGGTCACTGGATTGCTGGCGCCCTTAATTTCATCGGCCGCGAAACACTCTATGGCCGCTATTGGGGCTGCCGCGAGGATCATGCGTTCCTGCATTTCGAATGCTGTTACTACCAGGCGATCGACTACGCGATCACCCACGGGCTCGCGCAGGTCGAGGCGGGCGCGCAAGGCCCTCACAAGCTGGCGCGCGGGTACGAGCCGGTCACGACGCGCTCGCTGCATTGGCTGCCGGATCCGGGCTTTCGCCGGGCGGTGGGCGAATATCTCAAGCGCGAGCGCGCTTCGGTCGACTACGAAAACCGGGCGATGCTCAAGATGATGCCGTTTCGGAAGGGGGACTGAAGAGCCGCTTGGACGGGAAAAACCCCGCCTCACGGCCCGTCAGTAGGGCGGGCTTCAGCCCGCCTTTCGTGTAATCTGGATCAGATCTGATCCAGTAGCACCTCGCCGACGCTGCGGATCGCCTCGCCGGGACTCGCATCGATTTTGATCACCTTAATCTCGCCGTCATCGACCAGTGCCGAGAATCGGCGGCACCGGACCCCCAGGCCCCGGGCCGAGGCGTCGAAATCGAGCGCGGTGGCGCGGGCGAATTCCGCGAGCGAGTCGCAGACAATACGGATGCCGGCCTGATCGGCACCGGTTACCTTGCCCCATTCGGCGGCGACGAAGGGGTCGTTGACAGTCATGCAGATAATCTCGTCGACACCCTTGGCACGGAGCTGATCGGCGGTGTTCACGAAGCTCGGCATATGGCTTTTGTGGCAGGTCGGGGTAAAGGCGCCCGGCACGCCAAACAGCGCGATCTTCTTGCCGCCGAAGATCTCGGTACTGGAAATCGGCGCCGGTCCTTCGCCAGTCATCTCGTAGAGCGTCACTTCGGGTACGCGTTCGCCTGCGGCAATGGTCATCGTCTCACTCCCTTCGATGATTCACTTAGCACCCATACGGATCGCGCCGTCCAGACGGATCACCTCGCCGTTCATATAGCCGGTCTCGGCGATAAAACAGGCCAGTTCGGCAAATTCCTCCGGGCTCCCAAGCCGGGCCGGAAACGGGACCTGTGCGGCGAGGCTTTGCTGCACCTCGTCGGGCAAGCCCTTCAGCATCGGTGTGCCGAAAATGCCGGGCGCGATGGCCGCGACGCGGATGCCGTCGCGGGCTAGATCGCGGGCGGCGGGCAGGGTCAGGCTGGCGACGCCCCCCTTCGAGGCCGCATAGGCGGCCTGGCCCATCTGGCCCTCGAAGGCGGCGACCGAGGCGGTGTTGATGATGACGCCTCGGCAACCGTCCTGGTCGATCGGCTCGGCCTCGCGCATCGCCTGAGCGGCCCGGGACATGACGCGCATAGTACCAATCAAGTTAATTGCGACCACCCGCTCGAAAATGGTCATGTCGTGGGCACCTTTCGACCCGGCGGTTTTCATGGCAGGCGCGATCCCGGCGCAGTTTATGGCGACGCGTGCGGTTCCGTGAGAATCCGATGCTTGTGTCAGCGCCGACGCCACGCTCTCGTCACTGGTGACATCGGTTTCGATGAAGAGCGCGCCGACCTCCTTCGCGACCGCGCGGCCGCGCTCGGCCTGTAGGTCGAAAACGGCGACCTTTGCGCCTCGCTCGCGTAGCGCGCGGGCACAGGCTTCGCCCAGCCCACTGGCCCCTCCGGTCACAATCGCTGAAATATTCTCTCCGATGCGCATGAATCCCGCTCCCGACACGTATGATTGTCTGGAGCAGGCATTAGCGCGGCCTGCATCGTTCGCCAAGCGGCAGCGCAACTAATTCATGGAGGGTGCATCCCATGGGTAAAATGGTTCTCGCTGCCGGTGTCGCGACTTTGGTTCTAGCGGGCTGCACGTCCGAGGGATCGCAAGATACGATCAGATCTACGGCGAAAGGCGGCCTGATAGGCGGCGGCGTCGGATTGGTCGTCGGCGCGCTAGACGGCAGGCCGGTCCGGGGCGCGGCCCACGGTGTTGCAATCGGGGCGGCGGCGGGAGCGCTGACCAGCGTGGCGGATCAGCTCTTCAACCCTAGGCCGGCCGACTATGGCGAAGGCCATGGCACAAGTTATGATCAGGACGGCTATCCCCTGCAGACTCAGGGCGGATATGGTGGCGGTTACGATCAGAACGGGGTGGCGTATCAGAACCAAGGGGGCGTCGGGGCCGCCTCGCCCGTGCCCGGATACGAGATCGACCCCGCCACCGGCTATCGCCGCCCGATCGGGCACCGAAGTTCTGGCTACTAAGGCACCCTCGCCCGGTAAATCGTGATCATCGTATCGCCGTAGTGGCGCTGGTCGGTCTGGATCAGGCCATTGATTTCAGGCGCGGATTCGCCTGCCTCCTGTTCCAGCACCACGACCGCACCAGGCGCAACCCAGCCGCCGGCGAGCGCCGAGGCCAAGGCTCTTTCGCCCAATCCCTTGTCGTAGGGCGGATCAGCGAAAATCAAGTCATAGGGCGTCTCGCGGCAGGACCCGAACTGGGTCGCGTCTCGGCGCCAGATTTTGGTCTGGCCGTTCACTCCCAACGATTCGACGTTTCGGCGGATCAGGGCGCGGGCGGTGGCAAAGTCGTCGATGAAGATCGCCCGCACGGCGCCACGCGACAGCGCTTCCAGCCCTAAGGCCCCGGTTCCGGCGAAGAGATCCAGCACCCTGCGCCCCTCGGGAACTGCCGGAGTGCCATGATCCCCGTGGGCGAGCAGGTTGAAAAGCGCCTCGCGCACCCGGTCCGACGTCGGACGCAAATGGGCCGCGCCGCCGCCCGCGGAACCAGGCGCTTCGAGCCTCCGGCCCCGGAACAGCCCGCCTACAATGCGCATTAAAGAATGTTGTCCAGGGCTTCGATCACCTGGTCGATCTCCTGGGGCGAGGTGTAGTGCAGGAACGAGAGCCGCAGCACCCCGTGCGCTGGATCGATGCCCAGCGCCTCGACCGGCCTGCGCCCGTAGAAATCGCCGCCGCCGGCCATGATTTTGTGGAGCGACAGATCGGCGGCCAGCGCTTCGCCTGGGCGATCATGCAGGAACGAGATGGTGGGGGCCCGGCGCTCGGCCTCGCGCGGCCCAATCAGGCGGATGTCGTTGCGTCCAGCCAGGTAGTCCAACAGCGGCCGCATCAGCGCCAGCTCGTGGTCGCGCATCAGGTCGTGGACTCGGCGCGCGCGCCCGTCGGCCGCCAGATTGGTTCGGAAATGGCGGGTGTAGAGCGCGTCTTTATAGTCGGCGATCCCGGACATTGCCGCGATCTGCGCATGGTCCGGTCCGGCCGGCGTCAAACGTTTGTCCGGCAAATGTGCGTTAAAGTAATGACCCTGGTTCTCCGCGAGCTCGTTCAGATCGCGGCGCGCGACCATGACGCCCTGATGGGGGCCATATGTCTTGTAGGCGGAAAAGAGATAGACGTCGCATCCCAGTTGATCGACATCAGGCAACCCGTGCGGCGCGGCAGCAACGCCATCGACAATGGATATCGCGCCCGCCTCGCGCACCATCGCGGCGATCTCGCCCACCGGGTTGATCTCCGCCACGACGTTCGAGGCGTGCGGGAAGGCAACCAGACGGGTCTTGTCGTTGAGCAGGTTCCCAAGATCACGCGGGTCCAGGTGCCCGGTCTCCGGGTCGACCCGCCATTCGCGTACGGTGATTCCGGTCGTCTCCCAGCGCCGCCAGACGCCAGAATTGGCTTCGTGGTCCTGGTTGGTAACGACGATCTCGTCGCCTTCGGCCAAGAGCGGTCGGAGCGCGTGGGCCAGCACGTAGGTGTTCATGCTGGTGGAGGGCCCAAAATGCACCTCGTCGGGCTCGACGTTCAGGCAGGTGGCGATGCGCTCGTAGCTCTCGTCCATCAAGGCGCCTGCTCGGCGCGAGACCGGGAAGGGATGGTAGGGCTGGACCTTGGTTTCGCGGTAGAACTCGGTCAAGCGCCGCACCGTCGCTTCGGCCGGATAGGAGCCGCCGGCATTCTCGAACATGGCCCAGCCCTGCAGCGTGGGTTCCGAGAAGGCGGGGAACTGGGCGCGGACGAAGTCGAGATCGAAGTCGGGCATGGCAAATCCTGCGAGACGCATTGTAGGGTGCGTGCTTGCACGCACTGACATCTGCCGTCAACGGCGCGCGCACGCAAGCACACCACCTACGCGTTCACATCCACCACGACCCGGCCCTTGACCTGGCCTTTCAGAATTGCGCGGCCGAGGTCCGGCAGGTCGGCCAGCGTCGCCTCCGAGATCATCGCGTCCAGCTTCTCCATCGGCAGGTCGCTGGCGATCCGGGCCCAGGCCTTCACTCGGTTTGCCTGTGGCTGCATGACCGAGTCGATGCCGAGCAGATTGACACCGCGCAACAGGAACGGGATCACGGTCGCCGGCAGGGCGGCGCCGCCCGCAAGGCCGACGGCGGCGACCGAGGCGCCGTATTTCATTTGGCCCAGGACGCGGGCCAACATCGCGCCGCCGACCGCATCGACGCAGCCGGCCCAGCTCTCGGTTTCCAGCGGCCGCTTCACGGTCTCGGCCAAATCCTCGCGCGGCACGATCTGGGTCGCCCCGAGCCCGGTCAGATACTCTGCCGTCTCGGGCCGGCCGGTCACGGCCGCCACCTCGTGGCCGAGCTTGGCGAGGATCGCGGTGGCGACCGAGCCGACCCCGCCAGCCGCCCCGGTGACCAGGACCGGGCCGTCGCCCGCTTTCAGCCCGTGATCCTCCAGCGCCATGACCGCCAGCATTGCGGTGAAGCCAGCAGTGCCAACCGCCATGGCCTGGCGCGTGGTAATGCCGTCCGGCAAGGGCGTCAGCCACCCGCTCTTGACCCGGGCCTTCTGGGAATAGCCGCCCCACCAAGCCTCGCCCACGCGCCAACCGGTCAGCACAACCTTGTCGCCTAAGGCAAAATCCGAGCTGTCGGACGCCTCGACCGTGCCGGCGAAGTCGATGCCGGGCACATGGGGGTAGTTCCGCACCAAGCCCCCTGCCCCAGTGAGGCAAAGACCGTCCTTGTAGTTCAGTGTCGAATACTCGACTGCGACGGTCACATCCGCGTCGGGCAGCCGGTCCTCGCCGATCGCCTGGACCGACTGGGTGACGGTGTCATCATCGCCCTTGTCGACGATCAGCGCGTTGAACGGCATAGGTTTCCTCCTGGGGTTGTGTGGGTGCGGCGTTCCAAAATCAAATTGTCAAACAATTGATTGTTTGGCAAGCTGGGTGGGTTGCCCGTGGCTCGAGGCGGGCCCGGGCACCTAGGCGCGGACGGAAATGGTTGATGACGTCGGATGATGCAACAGAGCGCCAGCCGAGCGCAGGACATCAGATCGCCGAGGCGATCCGCGAGCTGATTCTGGACGGCAAGCTGACCGTCGATCAGCGGCTTCCGGGCGAGCAGGATCTGGCAACCCGGTTCGGCGTCTCGCGGCCCACCGTGCGCGAGGCGCTTAAGCGGCTGGCGGCGCAGAACCTGATCCGGACCCGGCGCGGTGCGACCGGCGGCAACTTCGTCAACCGCCCCACATGGTCTGGCGCCCATGACCAGCTGGTCGCAACCGCAACGCTGTTGATGACCATGGCGCCGATGCCGGCCGAGACCGTGGCCGAGGCGCGGCTGAGTCTGCTTGGCGCCTGCTTGCCAATGGCGGCCGAACGCCGAGGGCCGGAGCATTTGCGGGAGATGCGTGACGAGATCGCCCGGCAACGCGCGGCTGATATCTCGGACGAGGATTTCTGTGCTTCGGATGTGCGGTTTCACCGGGTCTTGGTCGAGGCGACCGACAACTCTCTGATCGCCTTCCAGATGGCGGGTGTGGTCGAGGCGATTCAGCCGATTCTGAACATGATCACCTATCGTGAGCGCGACCGGACCCGGATTGCCGATTGGAATGCGCGACTCTGTGACCGGCTGGAGGCGCGCGACACGGACGGCGCGCTGGCGGAATTGAGCGCCAGCGCTGACTACACCGCCCAGCTGGCGGCGCGGGCACAGGAGATGCGCGCGGCCGGCGGGATAGACACTGGCCGGGCCCGATCATGAACGCTGTGGGCACGCCATATCTGGACCGTCCCCGGATCTTGTCACTGGGCGGGATTCTTATGATCGCGCTCGCGGCCTGGGTGGCGCTCGGTTTGTTGGAGACCGCCGGCCCACAGACTGGCTGGGTCGAGGCGCTTTGCCGCGCGGTGGCCCTGCCGGGTTGGGTGGTCTGGCCGGGCCTGATGGTCATGTGGCTGTTGATGAGCATCGCGATGATGTTGCCGACGGCTGCGCCCGCGATCGACATCTATGTCCGCCTCAGCCGGAGGATCGGGGCGCGGCGCACCGCCCACGTGGCCGCCTTTGCGGGCGGCTTCATCGGTGCTTGGGGGTTGCTGGCGGTCGCCGCGGGCGCAGCGCAGGCCGCTCTTTCCGAACCGATTGCGGCGCAGGCCGCGGCGCTACCGGCGAATTGGCCCGCAGGCGGGATCCTTCTTCTGGCCGGACTTTACCAATTCACGCCGCTGAAGCAGGCCTGCCTGACGCTCTGCCGCAATCCGTTGGCCTTCTTCATGAGCCATTGGCATGACGGCATCGGCGGCGCAGCGCGGATGGGATTACACCATGGGCTAATTTGCATCGGCTGCTGCTGGGCGCTGATGGGGCTGATGTTCCTGTCCGGCGCTATGAACCTGGCCTGGATGGCGGCATTGGGTCTGGTGATGCTGCTGGAGAAGACCGCTCCCGGCGCCGGTCGCATCGGCCAACTTATGGGCCTGGCCTTGGTGTTTGCCGCGTCCGGACTGATCCTGAGCGAATACGTGTGAGAACGAGGAGTATCCCATGCTCGATACGACCGAAGTGACCATCCCGAAATGGCGCATCCAGGGCGAGTTGATCCTGAACTGCAATTGCACTGTCTTCTGTCCCTGCGTCGTCAGCCTGGGCAACCACCCGCCCACCGAGGGCAGCTGCAAGGCGTGGCTGGGTGTCCGGATCGACAAAGGCAAGTGGGGTAAAACCGACCTCTCGGGCCTGAACGTCGCGATGATGATCGACATTCCCGGCATGATGGGCGAAGGCGATTGGAAAGCGGCGGGCTATTTCGACGACCGCGCCGACGATGCGCAATTCGAAGGGCTGGAACGGATTTTTACCGGCGCGGCGCGGGGGACGACCGGCCTCTTCAAGCTGCTGGTCAGCACCTATTTCGGCTCGTCGCGCGAGGCAGTCAGCTTCACGACCGACGGCAATGCGCGCACCCTGAGCGTGGGGCGCAAGATCACTGGCACCGTCGTCCCGGTGGAAGGCGGCGACGAGGGCCGCGACCTGGTGGTGACCAACACGAAATACTGGATGGGTCCGGACATCACGGTCGCCCAGGCGGTCAAGGGCAAGGTGCGAGATTTCGGCCGGGTCTGGAACCTGGACGGGCGGTCAGCCGAGATCTGCCAGATCGATTGGCGGGGGCCATGAGTTGATTCCACGTCCCCCACATCCACCTCTCCGCCCAACCACCGATGTTGCACCAAGGGAGAATTGGTGGTTGGGCGGGGAGGTGGACGAAAGGCCCCCAACATGACCGGCAAACTGTACCGCTGGCTTGGCCACAATCAGGGACCACCCTTGGACCCGATGCAAAGCTGGCGGCGCCATTGTTGGAAAGCGGCGAAGAAGAAGCTGTTCAAGCCCTTGCCGCTGGAAGTGGTGCGCCGTCGGGTGGCGCGCGCCACGGCGCTGGGGCTGACCTATCACCGTTACGAACAGCTCGTGCTAGGCGGCGGTGACATCAAAGCGATGTTGTTCGCTGGCGAAACGCTCATCGTCACCGCGCCGCATGCGGCCAAGGCCGATTTCCTCGATCAGGCCGCGGTCCGCAAGTTGGCGGCGGTTAGTGGTTGCTGCCGCCTGTTGCTGACCGGCCCGGGCGGGATGGAAAAGATCTGGGCCAGGGATCCGGCAAGCGATCTGATCGAGGCAGCGATCCGGGTGCCTGCTGCCGATCCGTTGGCGGCGTCGCCTCACCGGGCCGACCGAGTCGCCCTGGTCGAAGGGCTGAAGGGCTGCGCCCTTCCTTCCGGTTCGGTCGCGCTGGTCGGCAATGGTGCCCATGGGCCAGCCTGGGTTGCTGGCGCGAGGCTGGCCGGCTTCGTGCCCGGCTCCGAATTCTTCGGCGCTTAAGCCTCGCTAGGCCCGGCAGAACCGGCTGCGGACCCAAATATGACAGTTTCCAGACAGTCGCTGGCTTGTTAATAAGCGCACGGAATCGCAGACGGGGTCGCATACCCGGGGGACGCGCCATGAAGATTGACGAAACCGCGCAAATGATCGCGGGCAATTCCAACCGCCCCCTGGCCGAAGCGATCGCGCGCCGCATGTCGGTCTATCGCGGCGACCGGACCAAGCTGGCGGACGCCCGGGTCGAACGCTTCAACGACAAGGAAATCTTCGTCGAGATCTTCGACAACGTGCGCGGGCAGGATGTCTTCATAATCCAGTCCACCTCGCACCCCGCGAACGACAACCTGATGGAAATGCTGATCATGACCGACGCGCTGAAGCGCGCCTCGGCGAGACGGATCACCGCCGTGATGCCCTATTTCGGCTATGCCAGGCAGGACCGCAAAAGCGCCGCGCGCACGCCGATCTCGGCCAAGCTGGTGGCGAACCTGATCACCACGGCGGGCGTCGACCGGGTGCTGACCATGGATCTGCATGCGGGCCAGATCCAGGGCTTCTTCGACATTCCGACAGACAACCTTTACGCCGCGCCGGTCTTCGCACTGGACCTGAAACACCACATGAACGGCCGTGACGACCTGACTGTGGTCTCACCCGATGTGGGCGGCGTTGTGCGCGCGCGGGATTTGGCCAAGCGTCTGGGCGCGGGCCTGGCGATTGTCGACAAGCGGCGCTCGCGTCCGGGTGAGGTCGATCAGATGACCGTGATCGGCGAGGTCAAGGGACGAACCTGCGTCATGGTCGACGACATCTGCGACACGGCGGGCACCCTTTGCAAGGCTGCCGAACTCCTGAAAGAGGAAGGCGCCACCGAGGTCCATGCCTATATCAGCCATGGGGTCCTGTCGGGTCCGGCAATCGAACGGGTGAGCTCGTCGGTACTGAAGCAGCTGGTGATCACCGACTCGATCGAACCGACGCCGGAGGTCCAGGCGGCGAGCAATATCCGGGTTGTGTCGATCGCTCCGCTGTTCGCGCAGGCGGTCTTGAACGTCGGCAACGACACCTCGGTCTCGTCGCTTTTCCACGAGGAAACGCTTGGGCCGATCTACGAGGCGTTCTATCGGTTTGATTAGTTAGCTTCCGCCACGCGCGCGCCCACCTTCCCGCCCAACCACCAATCGTTCGCGATTGAGTATGATTGGTGGTTGGGCGGGAAGGTGGGCGCGCGCGTGGCGGAGGTATAAATCTACAACCGAATCCAGTCTTGCCCGGAATCAGGGCTTCCACTATACAGCGCCGAGTTTTCCAATAGCCCGATGCGCGCTCGGACTCGCTCGAACCGGCGAAGCATCGGATCACTTGAGGCGCGGCACGTGTGCCGCCGAGGAGCCGCCGGATGAAATCCGATATCCATCCCGAATATCACGAGATCATGGTCAAAACGACCGATGGCACCGAGATCCCCATGCGCTCGGCATGGGGCAAGGAGGGCGACAGCCTGCAGCTGGACATCGACCCTGGTTCGCATCCGGCCTGGACCGGCGGCGCCCAGCGCCTGATGGATACCGGTGGCCGCGTATCGAAGTTCAAGAAGAAGTTCGAAGGTTTCGGCTTCTGAGGTAACTTTTGGGGCCTGGCGTATTCGGGCCCTGTCGAGATCACGGGGCGCGTCCGGCAGGGCGCGCCTTTCAATTGGAGGCCGGGCCGGGCAATGACCACTCCCGCGCATGTAATCGTCCTGGGTAATGAGAAGGGCGGCGCAGGCAAGTCGACCACGGCAATGCAAATCTTTGTTGCGCTGGCGCGCGCGGGACACCGGGTCGGCGCGCTGGATTTGGATCTGCGTCAGCAGAGCTTTTTCCGCTATCTCGACAATCGCGAAGCCTACGCCAAGCGGATCGGCAAACCGCTGCTGATGCCACGGCGAATGAACGTGACGCCTTCGAACGCGATCTCGCGGGATCACGCGGCGGCCGAGGATCAGGCGCAGATGGCCAAAACCTTGGCCGAGCTGTCGCGCGATTGCGCCTTCGTCGTGATCGACACGCCAGGCGCGGTGACACCGATGGCCGAGGCGGCCCACATCGCGGCCGACACGCTGGTCACACCCATCAACGACAGTCTGATTGATTTCGACCTTTTGGGCCGGGTTGATCCAGTGGACGGGCGGGTGCTGGGTCCCTCGATTTATGCCGAAATGGTCTGGTCGGCGCGCCAACGCCGCGCCGCCCGCCGGATGAAGCCGGTCGATTGGGTGGTGTTGCGCAACCGGATCGCGACGCTGGATTCGCGCAACAAGCGCAAGGTGGGCAATGTCATCGACGAGTTGTCGAAGCGGATCGGCTTTCGAGTGGTGCCCGGTTTCTCTGAGCGTGTTATCTTCCGCGAGCTATTCCTCAGCGGTCTTACACTATTGGATCTGAAGACAAACGGACCTGTGCCCCTGACGATGAGCCATGTGGCCGCGCGCCAGGAGGTGCGCGAGATGATCAAGGCGCTGGACCTGCCGGGCGTCGGCCCGATTGAATAATCACCATCTCAACGGAAACGGAGTGACCGGATGAAAATCGCCATGATCGGCACCGGATATGTTGGACTTGTCTCTGGCGTCTGCTTTTCCGATTTCGGCCATCAGGTGGTCTGCATCGATACGAACGCTGAGAAAATCGAGCAGCTGAACCAAGGCGAGGTGCCGATCTACGAGCCGGGCCTCCAAGCGCTGATGGCGAAGAACGTGGCCGCCGGCCGGTTGAGCTTCACCACCGATCTGACGGCCGGTATGGACGGCGCGGAGGCGGTTTTCATCGCGGTCGGCACGCCGACGCGGCGCGGCGACGGGCACGCTGACCTGACATACGTCTATCAGGCGGCCGAGGATATCGCGGCGCAGATCGACGATTACCTGGTGGTGATCACTAAATCGACTGTTCCGGTTGGCACGAACCGCGAGGTCGAGCGGCGTATCCGCGCAGCCCGGCCGGATGCTGAGTTCGATGTCGCCTCGAATCCGGAATTCCTGCGCGAGGGCGCGGCGATCGAGGATTTCATGCGGCCCGACCGGGTGGTCGTTGGCGTCGAGAGCGATCGGGCACGCGATGTCATGGCCGACGTCTACCGGCCGCTGTTCCTGCGCGAGACGCCGATCCTGGAGACCGGGCTGGAATCGGCCGAGATGATCAAATACGCGGCCAACGCCTTCCTGGCCACCAAGATCACCTTCATCAACGAGATCGCCGACCTGGCGGAGAAGGTGGGGGCGGACGTCCAAAGCATTGCCAGGGGGATCGGTCTGGATGGAAGGATCGGCGGCAAGTTCCTGCACCCTGGGCCGGGCTATGGCGGTTCGTGTTTCCCGAAGGATACCAAGGCGCTGGTCCAGACCGCGCGACTGAATGACACGCCGATGCGGATTGTCTCGACCGTCGTCGAGACCAACGAGGCGCGAAAGGCGTCCATGGTCTACAAGATCAAGCAGGCGGCGGGCGGATCGGTCGATGGCAAGCGGATCGCGGTCCTGGGCGTTACGTTCAAACCCAACACCGATGATATGCGCGATGCGCCCAGCCTGGTGATCGTGCCGTCGCTCACCGAAGCTGGCGCGTCGCTCGCGCTTTGCGATCCGCAAGGGCGCCGCGAGGGCGAGCCTTTGCTGGGCCCAGTGGATTGGGTAGAGGATCCGTACGAAGCGGCGGCGGGTGCGGATGTGCTGGTTCTCATGACCGAGTGGAACGAATTCCGAGCACTGGATCTGGACCGCTTGCGCGAGGTAATGCGCGGCAACGTGATGGTCGATCTGCGCAACGTCTACCGGCCAACAGAGGCGCGGGACGCCGGGTTCGACTATGTCTCGATTGGGCGTTCCTAGCCCGGCCGCGTGTCTAAGTATTGGGCGCGATCGGAACGCAGTCGCGGCCACGCGCGCGAAGCTCGACACAGGCCTCGTTCGCATCCTGCTGGGCCAAGCCGATGAAGCGGACACGATAGCGCTTAGCCCCACCGTTGCCGATCACGTCGATCACGGGATCGGCGGCGGATAGCAGAGTGTCGTCCCGCATGGCGACCTCCGTCAGCCGCGCGACCGCGACGGCGCGGCGAGAAAACTCACCGAGCGCAACCGACCAGCTGGGCCGCGGCAACGGGGCTGGCTGGCTGGAGGCGGGCCGGTTGCCGAGCAGGGCCGCGCTGACCGCGTCCACGCCCTCAGCGCCAGGCCGGGTTTGCGGCAAGACCGTGTAGAGCGGTGCGTAGCGCGAGGTCGATTCCGGGGTCGCGGCGACGGCCTGCGAGCTGAGCGCCTGAGCCAGTACCGCGAAGGCTCCCGAGTTAGTACCTGGTCTCGGCGGCGGCAGCGGCGCGGCGGCGACCGCCGGGTTTTGCGCGCGAGGCGCCACCATGGCGACGCGAGTCGCCGCGCGCGAGAACCCCTTGTCCAGAAGCTTCGCCATCCGTGCATTGCGCCAGCGCGACGACTTGCCACCGAAAAGCGCCGCCACAACGCGCTTCGAGCCGCGCCGCGCAGATGCGACCAGCGTGTAGCCCGCCGCACGGGTATACCCGGTCTTGATGCCATCGGCGCCACGGTACGAGCTGAGCAGCCGGCGGTTCGTGCTGTAGACCCGCTTGCCAGCCGCCCGGTCCACCTTGCGCTTGAAGATGTTGTAGTATTCCGGGAAATCGAAAAACAGATACCGCCCCATGATCGCCATGTCGCGCGCAGTCGAAAGATGCCCGCGAGCGGTTAGCCCCGAGGCGTTGCGAAAGGTCGTATTCCGCATGCCAAGCTGACGGGCGCGGGCGGTCATCATACGGGCAAAGGCTTTCTCGGACCCGCCGACCGCCTCGGCCAGGGCAACCGCCGCGTCATTGGCGGATTTGACTGCGGTAGCACGGATCAGGCTTCGGATCGTGACCCGCTGACCGGCCTTCAGATATAGCTTCGATGGGGGCTGACGCGACGCATGGCGCGAGACCCGCACCTTCTGGTCAAGGCGCAATTGGCCATTCTCCACCGCCTCGAAGGCGAGGTAGAGCGTCATCATCTTGGTTAGAGAGGCCGGCGATTGCCGGCGGTCCGCGTTCGATTCATGAAGAACCGTGCCGTCGCGCATATCCAGCACAATCGCCGAATACTGCGCTGCCCCCGCGGGCGTTGCCCCAAAGCCTAAGCTAAAGGCCAAACCCAATACTGCCGCAAAAAGTGTTCCGTTACGGATGCACTGCGCCACTGCTTGCATCACCACCAACCCCAGCGATTCGCCTACTCGATCGCAGCTTTTCCAGCCGCTTTATCGATCTTATTATTTAAAGATCACGGTAACAGATTGCTTTTCCGTTGATAATCTATTTTTTACAAAAAGTTTCCAAATCTTACTTTTCTCCCGTCGGGTGATCTGAAAAATTTTGTGCAGCGCAAAAATACCTCTTGACGCAGTGCAGCATAATCCCCATATTGCTGTTCACGAGGGCAGCCTGAATACGGGTGAGCCGACAAGCATTTGAACCAGGAGCTGCAGGAAATGACCCGCGCCAAGAAAACCACCGAGACCATCACTGCCGGGGCGCAGAAGACCGTCGAAGAAGGCGTCGAGAAGATGACCAAGGGCATTGAGACCGCCGCGACGTTCGGCCAGGAGAATGTTGAAGCCGTTGTTGCGTCTTCGAAAATCGCCGCCAAGGCCGCCGAGAGCATGAGCGCCGAGATCGCCGCTTACCAGAAGAAGACCTACCAGGACAGCCTGGCCGCCGCCAAGGATTTGACCGCGTGCAAGTCGGTCAGCGAGCTGTTCGAGAAGCAGACGGCTTACGGCAAATCTTCGGTCGAAGGCTTCGTCGCCGAGGCGGCTAAGCTGAACGAGATGTATGCCGCGGCTGCGAAGGACATCTTCGAGCCTCTGACCGCGCGCGTTAACGCCGCGGTTGATAGCGTGAAGGACTACCGGGCCTGAGACCAGGCTGCGAAATCGCCTAGGGACAACCTGGGGACAGTGGGATCAGGGGGCTTCGGCCCCCTTTTCTATTGCTTGCTTTCCCATATATTCGCGGAGAGCGCGTCGATAGCGCGTCCCCGAAGCCGACTGTTTGCAAGCGCCCATATGAGTACGCTCCCACCGGATCCCCGCAATGCGCTGCCCCCGCTCCTAAGCGGGGACGACGATCGGCGTGTGGATGATGGCGAGACCGGCGACGACACCTCGATCGACGTCAAGGCCAAGCCGCGCACCAAGCGGCCGTCGCTCTACAAGGTGCTGATGCTGAACGACGACTACACGCCGATGGAATTTGTCGTCTATGTGCTGCAGCGTTTCTTCAACATGGGCCAGGAGCGGGCCCTCGATGTGATGCTGACCGTTCACAACAAGGGTGTTGCCGTGGTCGGGGTCTATCCATTCGAGGTCGCTGAGACCAAAGTGACCCAGGTCATGGACTGCGCCCGGTCGAATCAGCATCCACTTCAATGCACGATGGAAAAAGAATAGGCGCAACCTCGCCCAGCGTGCATGAAAAGGTCCGCTTCGGACCTAACTGAGTCAGTTTTGATACGCTTTCCAACATCTTCCGCTTGATCCCGCCGCAGACAAGACCAAGATAACACATAGTGGTGTATGATAGCCGGACGCGCTCCTGCCTGGGCCGAACCATTGGCGATTGAGGAGCAGCCGAGGGGTGTGCCAGAGGGCGTAGAGGAGAAGTCGATGCCGTCACTGACCGCAACGCTAGAAGACGCGATCCACCGCGCGATCGGCTTTGCCAATGCCCGGCGTCATGAATTGGCGACGCTCGAGCATCTGCTGCTGGCGCTGGTGGACGAGCCGGACGCGGCGCGCGTCATGCGGGCGTGCTCGGTTGACCTGAACGATCTGCGCACCAGCCTGACCCGGTTCATCGATACCGAACTCGAGACGCTGGTGTTCGAGAGCGACGGCTCGGAGGCCGCGCCCTCGACCGGATTTCAGCGGGTGATCCAGCGCGCCGCGATCCATGTGCAAAGCTCTGGCCGTTCGGAAGTTACCGGCGCGAATGTGCTGGTTGCGATTTTCAACGAGCGGGAAAGCCACGCGGCCTACTTCCTCCAAGAACAGGACATGACCCGCTACGACGCGGTCAATTATCTCAGCCACGGAGTGGCCAAGGACCCCGCATTCGGTGAAACGCGCCCTGTCCGCGGCACCGAGGAACCAGAGTCCAGCGAAAATATCCGGGCCGACGAACCCAAGGGCGACGAGACCAGCTTGGACAAGTTCTGCGTCAACTTGAACGCCAAGGCCTTTGACGGCCGGGTCGACCCGCTTATCGGCCGCGAGCTGGAGGTTGAACGCTGCATTCAGGTGCTGTGCCGCCGGCGCAAGAACAACCCGCTGCTGGTGGGTGATCCTGGCGTCGGAAAAACTGCCATCGCCGAGGGGCTGGCGAAGAAGATCGTCGACGAGGAAGTTCCCGAGGTGCTGTCAGGCTCGACCATCTTCGCGCTCGACATGGGCGCGCTCTTGGCTGGCACCCGTTATCGCGGCGACTTCGAGGAGCGGCTGAAGTCGGTGATCCAGGAATTGGAGGAGCATCCGGACGCGGTCCTGTTCATCGACGAGATTCACACAGTGATCGGCGCCGGTGCCACCACGGGCGGCGCGATGGATGCATCGAACCTGCTAAAGCCTGCCCTGCAATCGGGCACTCTGCGGTGCATGGGTTCGACAACCTACAACGAGTTCCGCCAGCACTTCGAGAAGGACCGGGCGCTGAGCCGCCGGTTCCAGAAAATCGACGTCAAGGAGCCGACGACCGACGACACGATCAAGATTCTGAAAGGTCTGAAGCCCTTCTTCGAGGAACACCACGAGGTCAAGTATACCGGCGAGGCCATCAAGGCCGCCGTCGACCTGTCCTCGCGCTACATCAACGACCGCAAGCTGCCGGACAAGGCGATCGATGTAATCGACGAGGCGGGCGCGGCCCAGCACCTGCTGCCCGCAAACAAGCGGCGCAAGACCATCACGCCGAAGGAAATCGAGGTGGTGGTCTCGAAGATCGCCCGCATCCCGCCCAAGACTGTGTCGAAGAACGACGCCGAGACGCTGCGCGAGCTCGAGGTCAACCTCAAGCGCGTTGTGTTCGGCCAAGATCCGGCGATCGGCGCGTTGGCCTCGGCAATCAAGCTGAGCCGCGCCGGGCTTCGCGAGCCGGAAAAGCCGATCGGATGCTATCTGTTTGCTGGTCCAACGGGCGTCGGCAAGACGGAAGTCGCCAAGCAGCTCGCCTCGTGCATGGCGGTCGAGATGCTGCGTTTCGACATGTCGGAATACATGGAGAAGCACTCGGTCAGCCGCCTGATCGGCGCCCCTCCGGGTTATGTGGGATTCGATCAGGGCGGGCTACTGACCGATGGCGTCGACCAGCATCCCCATTGCGTGCTATTGCTCGACGAAATCGAGAAAGCGCACCCGGATGTCTACAACATCCTGCTGCAGATCATGGATCACGGCAGATTGACGGACCATAACGGCAAGCAAGTCAATTTCCGCAACGTGATCCTGATCATGACCACCAATGCGGGTGCGCAGGAACAGGCCAAGGCCGCCGTCGGATTCGGCCGCGGGCGCCGCGAGGGCGAGGATATGGCGGCGATCGAGCGCATGTTCACGCCGGAGTTCCGCAACCGGCTGGATGCGGTTATCTCGTTCGGCGCCCTGCCGCGCGAGGTCATCCTCCAGGTGGTCGAAAAGTTTGTTCTGCAGCTCGAGGCCCAACTGATGGAGCGCGGGGTCACCATCGACTTGACTGCACCGGCGACGAATCTGCTGGCGGATCTGGGCTATGACGACGCCATGGGCGCGCGCCCGCTGGCCCGGGTGATTCAGGAGCAGATCAAGAAGCCGCTGGCCGAGGAGCTATTGTTCGGCAAGCTTGCCAAGGGCGGTGTTGTGAAGGTCGGGGTCAAGGACGGCAAGATCGACCTGGAGATCCAGCCGCCGGACCATCCGCGCCTGTCGCAGAAGAAGACCCCGCTGTTGACCGCAAGCTAGGACGCGATCCGCAACGCCGAAAACCGGTCGCCGCGCGGCCGGTTTTTCGTTGCGTGGCCGGGGCAACTCATCCAACACTCGCGCGAGATCACTCCGGCACCCGGGAGCAAGCGATATGGCAAAGACGGTCGTGGTTGTCGGCGCGGGCCAGGCCGGCGCCTCGCTGGTGGCCAAGCTCCGCAATGACGGTTTCACCGGCGCGATCACCTTGATCGGAGACGAGCCGGTGCCGCCATATCAGCGCCCGCCTCTGTCGAAAAAGTACCTGTTGGGCGAGATGGCCGAGGAACGGCTCTATCTCAAGCCCGAAGCATTCTACGCCGAGCATCAGATCACCCTCCTGACCGGCGGCCCCGCGACCGCTATCGATCGCGCCGCGCGCGAAGTCGCGCTGGGGGAAAAGCGGATCCCCTACGAGGCCCTGGCGCTGACGACCGGATCGCGGCCACGCCTGTTGCCGGCCGCAATTGGAGGGAATTTTGACGGGGTCTATCCGGTGCGAACACTCGCGGATGTCGATGCCATGGCGATCGAGGTCCAGGCCGGGCGCCGGGTGCTGATCGTTGGCGGCGGATATATCGGGCTGGAAGCCGCTGCGGTCTGCGCCATGAAGGGCTTGCGGGTCATCCTGGTCGAAATGGCTCCGCGCATCCTCCAGCGGGTCGCCGCGCCGGAAACCTCGGACTTTGTCCGGGCGCTGCACCAGGGCCATGGGGTCGAGATCCGCGAGAGCATCGGGCTCGAGCGGCTGACCGGCGAACGCCGGATCGCTGGCGCTATTCTCTCGACGGGTGAACAGCTGGAGGTCGACTTCGCGATCATGGGAATCGGCATCACGCCCGACACGGGCTTGGCCGAGACCGCCGGCCTCGAAATCGACAACGGCATCGCCGTCGACGGGCTTTGCCGTTCCTCTGACCCAGCGATCTATGCCGCCGGCGACTGTGCCTCGTTTCCTTACAAGGGCGCGCGCATACGCTTGGAATCAGTGCAGAACGCCATCGATCAGGCGGAACATGTGGCCAGCGTGATCATGGGCAGCCAGGACGCCTATCAGCCCTATCCCTGGTTCTGGTCCGACCAATATGACGCCCGGCTGCAGATCGCCGGGCTCAGCACCGGCTACGACAGGGTCGTGGTACGGCCTGGGCACCGGCCCGGCGGCCAGTCGATATGGTATTTCCAGGGGACCTCATTGCTCGCCGTCGACGCGGTCAACGATCCGAAGGCCTATATGCAGGGCAAGCGGTGGATCGAGGACGGCCTCTCACCTGACCCTGACGCGGTCGGCAATCCAGAGACCGATCTGCGCGGCCTTATGCTGACCACTTGAAAGTAATTGGCGGGCGGCCCTGGCACTGGCCGCCCGCCAATCACGACGCAACACTGGGATACACCTATGAACGGTTCATGGCTTCGAAATTGGGGTTGACGAACAACGTCTGGGGTGTGCCGGGCCGTGAACAAAGAGAGGGTGAATCGGGGCTGTGACGATTGTCACAAACTGGTCTACTATGCCACACAGGCTGCGAGGCCCGACCGGGCACCGCGGCCTTTTAAAGGATTTTCTTCAGTCTCATTTCGGATCAGTGGTGGCGCCAGCCAACTGCCGTCCGTGACCAAGGGAGGGGCTGACATGGCGATGAACACCAATCTGACCTTCCCAAAGGGCAGCACGCTGGATCTATGCGGAACCGATGGCTATGCGGCGCTCGCGAAATATTGGACCGAAGCGACCTACCCCCCCCGGGCCCTGATCGTCAGCGAGGACGAGACCGATGACGACGTTTTCTTTATCCTGGAGGGGCGCGCGCGCGCGGCGACCTATACGGATACCGGCAAGGAAGTGCTGATGTCGGAACTGCCGGCGGGAGAATCCTTCGGCATTTTCGCAGCAATCGATGGCCAGCCGCGCTCGACCAATGTTTTGGCCGTCGAAGACGTGCGGATCGCCCGTATGTCGGCCGAGAATTTCAACAAGGTGCTCTACAGCCACGCAAGCGTCACCCGCGCCTTTGTCTTGTATCTGGTCGAGCGGATCCGTCATCTCTCGAGCCGGATGACGGCCGTTACCACCCGGAATGCTGAGCAGCGGCTGATCGCGGAGTTGCTGCGCCTGGGCGAATCCAGCCGGACCGGCCCTAACACGGCGGTGATCGAGCCGCTGCCAACCCAGCAGGAATTCGCGACGCTGCTTTTCTCGCAGCGTGAGGCGATCGGCCGCGATATGTCGAAGCTCAAGGAAGCCGGACTGATCGAGCGCAAGGGCCGGACATTGGAGATCAAGAGCATCGAGGGTCTTCACGACCGCCTCGGTGACTAACCCTGATGCTGGTCGCTGGGGATCAGCGCAAGAATCCGCTCCACCAAAGCACCGGACACTCCTGCGGTTAAGCTGTAGATGATCGTCTTGCCTTGGCGGCGGGCCTCGACCAGGCCGGTGCGCCGCAACCGGGCAAGCTGCTGGCTCACCGCGGGCTGGCGCTGCTTGAGCAAAAACTCGAGCTCGGAGACCGACCGATCGCCGCGTGCCAAATGCCATAGGATCCGCAGACGCCCTGCATGGCCCAAAACTTTGAGCGTTTTGGCCACGTCATCGACCTTTGCGGATGGCGCGGGGACCGATGGGTCTGCCGATGCGGCTCTCGTTTGCGGAGCTGAGCCTTGCACGTTTATCTCGGGATAATGCAACCGGGCCCGGGGATGTCTACTAACGCGTGGCGCCGCTTCGAACCGAACCGGCAAATCTCCACGTTGTGCTCACAGAGGATCACGGCCCCGTGACCCTCTAACAGTCTGAAAAGAATGACAAAGCAACAAACTAAGTCATATTGCACGAGCGACGGGCGCACCACGCCCCGCCTGTTCACTTCTCGGCGAGCGTCGCGGCTGCCGAGCCGGGCGAACCGGCCGGACGGATCAGGGTTCGCAATCAGCACCGCAATCCGGTATAAGTCGTTCGAGCGGGGTTGTGGGGACCACCAAAAAAAGAAACGAAGAGGCCGTGCCAAATTGGTGCGTGGCGCTCGGGCGCCGGGAGCGGGAATGGATAGGAACGTCTATCTTCGGATGTCCGAGCAGGACAGCGAACATTGGTGGTTTGTAGCGCGCCGCCAGATCCTGGCCGACCAGATCGCGGCGTTGGACCTTGGCCCGGGTGCGCGTGTCCTGGAGGCCGGATGCGGCCCAGGCGGGAATCTGGAAATGCTGAGCCACTTTGGAAATTTGGCGGCATTCGAGCTCGATGATCAGGCACGGGATGTCGCCTCGGCGCGCTCGGGCATTGTGGTCGAGCCCGGCTCCCTGCCCGATAAAATTGCCTATCCGGCGGAGAATTTCGATCTGGTCGCTGCCTTCGACGTTGTCGAGCATATCGAGCGCGACCGGGAATCGGTGCGCTCGATGGCAAAGTTGCTACGCCCCGGCGGCCGGCTGATGATTTCGGTTCCCGCCTATCAGTGGCTTTGGTCCAAGCATGACGAACGCCACCACCACTGGCGCCGCTATACCCGCCGCGAAATCGAGGCTCTCATTCGCGAGGCCGGGCTGCGGATCGAAAAGTCGACCCATTTCAACACACTGTTGTTCCCATTGATCCTTCTCGTGAGGCTTTTCAAAAACCTGCTGGGAATTGCCGACCGCCCCGATGACAGCACCCCTGGCGCTTTGGTGAATGGCCTCTTGCGACGCGTTTTCGCCGCTGAGCGTTATTGGCTGCGTCACGGGTCATTCCCGATCGGCGTGTCAATTCTCTGCATCGCGTGCAAGGACTGACCCATGGTTCCGATCAAACAACTTTCCAGTTTCGGTGTCGTCGGCTTGATCGCCACCGTAGTCCACGTGGCCGTTGGATTGGGGCTGCACGACGGAATCGGGCTGGCGCCTCTGTTGGCGAATTTCTTCGGATTCTGCGCGGCGCTCTGCGTATCGTTCTTTGGACAGACGCGGTTCACATTCCCCGCCGCGACCGCGAACCTCACCGCCTTCGTCCGCTTTGCCAGCGTCGCCCTCAGCGGGCTGGCGCTGAACCAGCTGATCGTCTGGATCGTGACGTCGCTTCTAGGGCAGCCCTACTGGCTGGCGCTGATCTTCATTCTGTCGACCGTCCCCGTCGTCACGTTCATGCTGCTCAAGTTCTGGGCGCTGCGGCGGTAGTCGGCGGGTCGCGAACGTCTTCCCCTCCAAAGCCGAGACGCCAGCATGTTCGGCGATCACGTAGACCGGGCGTCGCTTCACCTCAATGAAGATGCGGGCCATATACTCGCCCAGTACGCCGATCCCAATCAGCACTAGTCCGTTAAGGAATAGCGTGGCGGACAGCAGCGATGCATAGCCGGGGACATCGACCCCGAAGATCATCGTACGCAGAATGATCACCAATCCGTAGACCCCGGATCCGAAGGCAACGGCAAACCCCAAATAGCTCCAGATTTTCAATGGCGCCGCCGAGAAGGACACAATCCCGTCGATCGCCAGGGCGAAGAGCCGCGCCCAGTTCTGTTTCACCGTGCCCGCGGCGCGGGGCTCGCGGTCGTATTCGACCACGACCTGCCGGAAACCGAGCCAGGCGAAGACGCCCTTCATGAAGCGCGATCGTTCGGGCAGGGTCGCCAGCGCCTCGACGACCCGGCGGTCCATCAGCCGGAAATCGCCGACATTCTCGGGGATATCGACCTGGCTCATGCGGCCGATCAGGCGATAGAAGGCATGAGCGGTGGTTCGCTTGGCCCAACCTTCTCCATCACGGGTGGCGCGGCGTGCAAGGACCACGTCGTAACCCTCGCGCCATTTCTCGACCATACGGGGCACAACCTCGGGCGGATCCTGCAGATCCGCGTCCATCGGGATGACTGCTGCACCGGCGGCGAAATCGAGCCCGGCGCTCAGCGCGTTCTCTTTGCCAAAATTGCGCGACAGTCCGATCATTCGGATACGCGGGTTCGCTGTCCGGTATGCTTCCAGCGCCTCGAAGGTGCCGTCGGTCGAGCCGTCATCAATGCAAAGGATTTCGTAGTCGGGCGTGACCGTTTCCAGGATCGGCACCAACCGATTGAAGAACCGGTCAAGCACATCGCTTTCGTTCAGCATCGGGACGACGATGCTCAACTCCACCGGCTCGCTGATTTCGGCGCTCATTTACGGCCTTTGTCCAGTTCGCCCGCTTTCCATGGGCCAATCTGCGGGACGGAGGTGCCCCCGGTCAAGGCGCAAGCGCGGTGCCTTGCCGCTGGTCAATCGTCTTTGCCTTCGATAACGTCGCGCCAGGTTCAGGGGAGGGTCCAATGGAGCGCCGCCTCGCGGCAATTTTGGCGGCCGACGTCGTCGGCTATTCAAAACTCGTCCAAGCGGACGAGACGGCGACCCTTACCAAGCTGAAATCGATCTGGACCGACGTCTTCGAGGTTGCTGTCGGCGAGCATCGCGGGCGAATCTTCAAGATGATGGGCGACGGCGCGCTGGCCGAGTTCGCCAGCGTGGTCGATGCTGTGGAGTGCGGCGTGGCGATCCAGACCGCGCTCCGCGAACGCAATGCCGAAGCGCCAGGCGCGCCGCTGGAATTCCGCATCGGCATCAATCTGGGCGACATCGTAGTCGACGGCGATGACGTGCTAGGCGATGGGGTCAACGTCGCTGCCCGGCTGGAAGCCGCCGCGCCGCCGAGCGGGCTTTTGGCCTCGGACCTTGTCCACAGTCAGGTGCGCGGTAAGGTTGGCGTGAATTTTATCGATGCTGGCGAGATCAATCTGAAAAACATTGATGGTCCGCTGCAGGTCTGGCGTTGGGAGGGGGAGCCCGTGCATCAGACAAATGCGACTGAGGGCGGCGGGCAGGACCGGCTCACGATAGCGGTGCTGCCCTTCGACAACATGTCCGCCGATCCCGAGCAGGAGTTCCTGGCCGACGGCCTCTCGGAGGACATTATCACCGGCCTCTCAAAGGTGCGCTGGTTCCTTGTGATCGCCCGCAACTCGACCTTTACCTACAAGGGCCAGGCGGTCGACGTGAAGCGGATCGCCCAAGAACTGGGGGTGCGCTACGTGCTCGAGGGCAGCGTGCGCAAGGCCGGTAACCGCATCCGAGTGACCGCGCAGCTGATTGATGCGACCACCGGGCGCCATGTCTGGGCGGACCGTTACGACCGCGAACTGGCGGACATCTTTGACCTGCAGGACGAGATCACCCGCACCATCGTTGCCCGGGTCGAGCCAGAAGTCGCGGCGGCCGAGCGCGACCGAGCGGTCAGCCGGGCCTCATCGCCAGCGACGGAAAACCTCGACGCCTGGGAAAGTTACCAGCGCGGCCTTTGGCACATGTGGAACTACGACCTCGAGTCCTATCCGAAGGCGCACGAGCTTCTGGCACGCGCGACCGAGCTCGACCCGGACTTCGCGACCGCGCATGGCTATCGCAGCTATGCCTACTACCAGGGCGTGATTATGGGTTGGGCCGAAGATCCTGAAAAGGACCTTTCACTGGGCATGGAGGCCGCACGCCGCGCGTTGCAGATCGACGATCAGGATCCGGTTGGCTACTTCGCCATCGGCCGCATTCACATGATGCAAGGCGACCACGACGCTTCGATCGCCGCGCTCGAGGAATCGATCCGCCTGAACCCGAGCTACAGCCAAGCCTATCACGGCCTGGGCATGGCACTCGTTCTGTCTGGACGGCTCGACGAGGCGCGCACGGCATTGAAACAATCGGATATCCTGAGCCCGCGTGACCCAATCCTCTGGGCCTCATTCGTCGTGCATGCTCTGGCCGATGTTTTGGCGGGCGATACGGAATCCGCCTTGCTGATGGCCCGACGCGCGCTGCAGTTGCCCAGATCACATGGCTATTGGCCCCATGCGGTGCATGCGGCGGCCCTGGTTCAGGCGGGCCGGGTCGGCGACGCGAAACACGCCCTCACGGCAGCGATTGAGGCGCTTCCGAGCCTATCGGCCACGTTCCTTAGGTCCAATCTTCCAACCAAGCAGCCGGACGGGCTGGCCCCCTATCTCGACGCGCTGAGGGTCGCGGGGCTGCCGGAGTAGATCAGCAACGGTATGAATTGGTGGCGGGGGAGGGACTCGAACCCTCGACCTCAGGATTATGAGTCCTGCGCTCTAACCAGCTGAGCTACCCAGCCACGGGATGGGCTTTTACGCAGGGCGTGGATCGGCGTCAAGAATTGCCCTCAGATCGTTCGGGCGAGCAAGTCGATCCAATTGCCCCGGCAGATTTTCGCGATCAGCGGCTCGCCATAGCCGGCTTGGCGCATGGCCGCGATCAGCCGTGGCAGGCCGCCGACATCGGCGATCTCCAAAGGCAGCGAACAGCCGTCATAATCCGAGCCAAGTGCGACCCCCTCCTCGCCCAGGATCGCGATCATGTGGTCCAGGTGGCGAAGCAGGGTCTCCATCGGAACGTCCGGATCGTCCTTGCAATCGGCACGCAGGAAGCCGGCATTGAAGTTGAGCCCCACCACGCCATTCGACTCGGCCACTGCATTCAGTTGATCGTCAGTCAGATTGCGCGGACACGGCGACAGCGCGTGAACGTTGGAATGGGTCGCCACCAGCGGTTTGGTCGCAATCTTTGCGACATCCCAGAACCCGCCCTCGTTCAGATGCGAAAGATCGAGCATAACCCCCATCGCCTCGCACTCGCGGACCAGCGCCCGGCCCACATCGGTTAGCGGAGCATCCGGCTCGAACGGCTCGTCCGCATAGATCGGCGCGCCGTGACCGAAAGCATTTGGCCGCGACCAGACCAGACCCAGCGAGCGCAGGCCCGCGCCGTAGAGCACTTCCAGCGCATCGAGGTTCTGATCGATGCACTCGGCACCCTCGATATGGGGCAGGATGGCGATGCGATCGGCGTCCATAGCGTCCGCGATCTCGGCGGCGGAATAGCAGAGTGTGAGATCGTCCGGTAGCTCGGCCGCCAAGCGCCGCATCCGGGCGAACATGGCAAGTGTGAAGTCCAGCGCGGGCTGCCGCGCCACAGGTGCATAGCGGCGGCTGTCGTCCTGCTCGAACCCGATCAGTTCGTTCCCGTCCATCGCCGGCGTGAACATTGCGAAGAAGCCGCCCGCGAACCCCGCCTCGCGGGCACGTGGCAGATCGATGTCCAGGCTGGCGGCACCGGAGGCGAAGTCCAGCGGCTCGCCCTCGCGCGCGCCGCGTTCCAGCTTCAGCAGCGTATCATTGTGGCCATCGAAAACCGGGACCGGGTTGTCCATGATTGGCTCCGCTTGTTCGCCTATCGCCCTTGTCCGTGGTCGCACAGATCTGCATCTGCCGCCAGATCGACGCGCATCACTCCTTCGAAACCGCCCAGTATGCGGCGGCGCTGACCGATCCGCCTGTCCTGAAACCCAAAACATTCGCCCGCCGGGCGGTTTGCGCGACCGACAAAAACATCGGCACGAAGGGCGCATCCATCTGCCAGGTGCGCTGCAGATCAAGATAGAGTTGCTCCCGCTGCACCGGATCGCGCTCTGCGGCGGCCGCGTCGGTCGATTGCGTCATCTCCGGGATGTCCCAGCCGACGCGCCAGGCAAGCTTGGCAGTGAGATTTGCCTCGTCACTGTTATCGGGGTTGTGCGCGAAAGCGCGCGCATTGCCATCGGGGTCCGGGAGCCCGGTGTCCCAGGCCCCCAAAAAGATGTCGAATCTGCGCCCCCGGTAACGCGCCAGCACCTCGGCCGCATCGCCTACATTCGCAACCAGGATGATCCCCGCCTCGGCGAAAGTCTTCTGCAGGCTCTCGGCGATTGCCGTCACCTCCCCTGCATCGCGCAGGATCAGTTCAACGGCGAACCCGTCTCCATGTCCGGCCTCCTCCAGCAGCGTCTTGGCCTTTTCGACGTCGAGGGCGTATGGCGCCTCGTCCAGCGCGCCCAGATGACCGGTCGGAACAAAGCTTTGGTAGGCCTGGAAACGCCGCGCGAGCGCGGTCTCGGCAAGGCCCCGGTAGTCGACCAGGTATTTGAGCGCCTCGCGCACCCTCGGGTCGATCAGCACCGGGTTCTTCTGACTAAGCGCCAGATAGAGAATTCGGCCACGGGGGCCGCTGTCGACCACGAGCGCCGGATCGGACGCGATCGCGTCGAGATCGTCAGGCGCCAGGTTTCGGGCAATATCCACGTCACCCTGCTCGAGCAACAGGCGCTGGGTCTCGGATTTCACGCTGTGGCGCACGATAACCCGCGCCATGGGCGGAGAGCCACGCCAATAGCCGGGATTGGCATCCAGTGTGTAGCTTTGCCCTTTGGTCCAAGTAACCAGCCGATAGGGGCCCGAGCCAGAGGCCCTTTTTCTGAGCCAACCGCTCCCCCAATCGTCGTCCTGCGCACGAGGTTTGACCAGAGCACTGTCGATGATGCGGGCAACTGTGGCAGTAAGGCAGTTCAGGATAATGGATTCCGCATATGGCTGGTCCGTGGTCAGCCGGAAGGTCATGTCGTCCTCGGTGACCAGGGTCTCTTCCATGTTTTCTGCCGTCAGGCCGAATTGGGTCAGGATTGGCGCGCCGGCACGGTTCATCGCGACCGCGCGGCGCAATGAAAAGGTCACATCCTCGGCGCTGACCGGATTGCCTGAGGCGAATGTCAGCCCGGAACGGATCTTGAAGGTGAAGACGCGCCCGTCGTCCGAGACTTCCCAGCTCTCTGCGATGTCGGGGACAGCGCCCTTGGAGGGATCGGACGGGTCGAATGCGACCAGCCCGCCGTAGAGATTGTTCAGTAGATCGGCGCTTGCGGCGCCGATGGCCTCTTGCGGGTCCAGTGTCGTTAAGCCGTCCAGCCGGGCGGCGATGACCAGGATATCCGGCGGCGTCTCAGCCTGTGCCGGCAGGTTGCCGAACGCGAATGCTACCGCCAAGGCGCACGCCAGCCCCCGGAATTTCCGCATCCATCCCATGACGACCTTCTTAGTCACCAGGGGGTGCAATGCAAACCCGGCGGGCGCACCGATCTCGCTTTGAGATGCTCTATTGAAGATGAAAGAATGACGGATTTAACCGTCCAGACCGGTCAGAGGCTGTGACCGACCGGCGGGGTTTGGTTGCCTTCGAGCCGGGTCTCGACGCGGCGCCACTCGCCGTCGTTCTCGCGGCAGGCCAAGCCGAAGCGCACTGTCTTCTCGCCGTCGACCATAACCTCCTCGACGAATTCCCGGCACCAGTGCTGGGTCTCGCTCTTGTAGGTTCGGGTCGGTGTGATCGAAACCGCACCGGCCAGCTTGTGGTCGGCAAGCGTCACTTCCGAGCCGCTCAGCGCGTGCTCGAGCGCGTCCTGCACCGCTTTGTCGGTCAGTGCCGCAATCTGGGCCTGCTGTTGCGCCAGAGCTTCCTCGGTGCGGAACTGGCTGTAGAAATGCCCAACGACGACGATCGCGATCGCCGCGGCCATCGGACCAACCCAGCGCACGACGGTTGTGCCGATATCGCGGCGCTTACGGGCGCGGAAACTGCTGCGCACGGTCCGCGCCAGTGCCAGTGGCACCGGCTGGTCGAGCTCGGCGTCAAACGCCTCGCGCACCGCATCGTCGATCTGGTCAAAGGATTCGAGCAGCGCCCGCGCATCGGCGTCATCCGCCAGCGCGCGCCGCAGCCTGGACGTCTCGTCCAGGCCGAGTTCGCCATCATGGAAAGCCGACAGTTTTTCGACCATCTCCAGGCTCATCTCGTCAGCCGCTCCTCTCGACTACTTCCCGCAATGCTTCGCGGGCTCTTGCAATCCGGCTCGTCACCGCGGCGACGCTTGCACCGGTTATTTCCGACGCCTCCTGGTAACTGCGGCCTTCCACCGCCACCAGAAGCAGGGCTTGGCGCTGCTCTGACGGCAATTCCGCGATCGCCGCGGATACCGCCGAGAACTCGAGCCGCGCCTCTGCCGCCCTTACGCCATCCAGGGACTGATCCGATTCCGCGAGGATAGCCTCGTGTTTCTCGTCCCTGGACGACCGGTTGCGCGCCTCGTTCCTGAAGAGGTTGTGCGCAATCCGATAAATCCAACTGTCCAGGCGCGTGCCTGGCTGCCACTTGTCGAGATTGGCGATGGCCCGTTCGATGGTCGCCTGAGCCAAATCGTCGGCTGCCGGCGCGGACCTTGTTAAGCTTAGCGCGAACCGTCTCAGACGCGGCAGGAGAGCGATTATCTCCTTCTCGATCTGTGGATCCACGCCCCTAACTCGCCATTTCCCTCCAAGCCTGCTTGATGGGATAACACCCGTGAATGAGAAATCCTTCAAAAAAATTTTGCGGATGGGAAAGAAAAATGGCGGGCGGGTGTTCTCGATATGATGAAACTTTGCTGTAAACCAAACCGCATGTGTGAGATTCGCGTATCGAAGCACTCGCTTAAGGCCCTGGCCGTGACGCTCGGCGTCATCGGTGGGGCTCATGCGGCGTATGCGTCGCAGGGAGGTTTTATCCAACTGCCACAAGCCTTTGCGCAAGATCACCTGCAAGTGAGCGCCCATGTCTCAATGGCCGATTCGGCCCCGGGTGCACAAACTACGGGCGAGTTCGACGCGGCCGCACAAGCCATCCCGGCCGTGACGCTCGCGCAAGGCGCTTCCGGTACATTCCCGCGCAATATGATCGTTTTGGCACCTGTCCCGGGCCAGATCGGTGCGCGGTCTTCGGATCTGGTGACCACAGGATCCGGTGCGTTCGGTATCGTGGCAGAAGAGGCGGCGGCCGCGGAGGCATATGGCAATGCGTACGGGACGGGGGAGATCCGCGCATCTGCCAATCCCGCGGCCGCCGCACCCTATTTCAATGGAACCAATGCGTCGCGCGGCGGCGCGCTGGTGATCGCGGCCAGTTCAGCCGGATCGACCGATGCGGCGACCCCGCCTCAGGAACAGAAACCTGAATCCGATCAATCGGATGAAGGCGCCGCGGATCCCAAAGAGAAGAAGCCTGAGTTCAGCGGCAGTGCCGCCCAAGGCAGTCCCGACCTCGATGCAAACGAGGAAAAGGACGTGATCTCAAATGGCTGGAAGTGAGCGTGTTGTGGAACGGTCTCGCGAGTTTTTGACGCCTCAAAGCGTGCCGGTCAGGCGCGCACGCCATGGCTTCAACCACGGCGAGAAATCCGCTCAGAAAATGCTACCAGTGGCGTTCCCATGTTGGCATTCGTCACACATATTTGCCACTTTTTCTCGTTATATGAACGTCTTGCCATGGATCTTGGCTTCTGTACGTGAGGCTTCTCATGGTAGGCTCAAAGAGGAAAAAGGATCATTCGTGACCGATTGCTTAAGCATATCCTGCCAGACTGGTGGGCCTACCTCTCTCGAAAGTGAGGGTGGTCTGGCTCTGCGGCTTCGCCGCGCCGGCGGGAATGCGTTCGAGCTAATCGCGTCTGTCACCGTTGCACAGTTTACCTTTGCCTATACCGCTCTGACATTGGGGGGAGCGCGTTATGTGTGAGAACATGCGTCTGAAGAAATCGATCCAGCTGCTGAAATCCGGCACGGCGATTGCGCTGGTCGCGGTCATGTTGCCCTACGGGGTGACCGTCTCGGACAGTGGCCACACGACCTTTGGAATCGTAGCGGCCAAAGCCGATGAACAGGACAGCGGGCGTGGCGGCGGCCGCGGCGGCAATAACGGCCACGGCAATGGCGGCGAGGAAAGCCAGGGCGAAGACGACGACTCGGATTCGGATCCCAGCAACCCCGGCCGTGGCAATGGCGGCGATGACGACGACGGCGACGATCAGGGTCAGGATGACGACGGCGGCGACGACGGCGGCGATGACGGCGGCGATGACGGCGGCGATGACGGCGGCGATGACGGCGGCGATGACGGCGGCGATGACGGCGGCGATGACGGCGGCGATGACGGCGGCGATGACGGCGGCGATGACGGCGGCGA